>Ga0335081_10000310_pt1 | contig 90329 bp, 84 predicted proteins | sample Lox_Sample_35_FD_206713 | JGI IMG/M metagenome (GOLD analysis project Ga0335081, IMG submission 206713) | Soil microbial communities from Loxahatchee National Wildlife Refuge, Florida, United States - Lox_Sample_3.5 | ecosystem: Environmental > Terrestrial > Soil > Wetlands | place: USA... | reverse complement strand
GCATCCCGGCCGAGATAGTGGCGGGCGGCCTTGTTCTCATGCAGGCAGAAGTGAATGGTCACGCAGGCTGGTTCATTCTCGACAACGCTTCGCAGGGATTTACGATCGACACGGAATATGCGCGACGCAACTCACTTGAGTTTACAGATCGGGCCCGGGCAAGTGGGGGAGGTGCCGGCCCGATCGATGCGGGCATAGTGCACGACGTGCGCATCAGCCTGAAGGGCTTAGTCCTCATCGTTTTCTACTCCATGGCGACGTCAACCGCGGAAGATGCCCCGAGAGGCATGGAGTTCTTGTACAGCCTGAACCGACTGAACGTCGCGATCTCTCGTGCCCAGTGTGTTGCCGCGATTGTGGCTAGCCCCGGTTTGTTCCAAGTGCAGTGCAAAACACCGAGGCAGATCGAACTCGCCAATGCGTTCTGCCGATATCTCGAATTGGCTAAGCCGTCATAAGGGATTCACATCCGGGTAGCATCGTGTCAGTCGAGACCAAAGCTCCAAAATGTTTATTTCCTTACTAGGCGGTAACGCCGAAGCGCAACTACCGCTGCATCTTCTGCCTACCTTGCACCGTTTTCGCGAGCCCGGTAAAGTCTCTAGGACGTTAATCTCCTTGTTCTGGCATCAGCTTGTACAACTTTCCGCACCAAATAAACGACTTAACAAAGCTACATGGGGCACTCTCTGTATTTGCCAACCTTGAGCGCAGGAATGCCGATCTGGATGACGATGGAGTGGTTGGCATACCCATGGCACGCGGAGGGGTCTACACCTTCCGCGACAGGAATGTGAACGTAGAAGCAGCCTTGGCGCTGGAGGCGGAGAAACCAGCAGGTAGCCAAGGAACGCGAACGTTTGCACGCGACCTGCGACGATTCTTCACATTGGCTGGACTGTTAAACCGGGATCAGGACGGTAGACTCCACGTCAGCGTACTCGGGCGTCAGCTTCTACGGCATGCTGCGAATGCACCTGAGAGCGTCCCGGCGACCTCTGATCGTGCCTCTCTCAGCATCTCTGAGGCAGAGCGGGGTGGTTCTGAGGTGGTCCGATGGAAAAATCAGCCTTGTCAGGCGTCCCAGCCTTCGTCCACCTTGCCGCTGGCAATCAGTTCTTCGTTACGCAGGTAGTCCGTGTAGTGTTCAATGCTGGTCTGATCTTTGTGGCGTAATTGTTCGCGAAGTGTAGCGGTGTCGTACTTGCGACTTCTGAGCCGATTGGTGGCGTACGTAGCGCGGAAGGACTTGATCGTCCATTTCGACTCATCCAATCCGGCATGGCGGGCCACGAGCTTGCATTGGTCGAGCAGCTTACTATTCACACGCCCGTTGCGTGTGGGAAAAACCAACCCACGAAGATTCGTCGCTCTTTCCTTCCACTTCTTCAACGGCTCAATCAAGAGTTCCGGAATGACTACCTTTCCTTCGGAGCCATGCTTTGGTCCCCACGGCTTCTTGACATCCCCGTCCTGTACCTTCTTCTGGCGAATGTCCACTTCCCGTTTATCAAGGTCAAGGTCGGGCCATTCCAAATGCGCCAGTTCTTTGTTGCGGAGTCCGCACTTGTGGTAAAGCTGGAACAAGAGCCATTGCCGTGTGTCGCACGCGGCGAAGAATTTCTTCAAGTCCTCTGTGGAGTAAACGGAAATTTTCGGTTTCCGTTTCAGTTGCGCCTTGAAATCCGGTTCCGTAGTTTTGATGAGGCCCTTCCCGTGTGGCAGACCCATGATCGTTTTGTAAAATTTGTTCACGCGGATCAGTTTCCACACGGCAGTCAGTTTGTCGTTGCCATCCCTGACCAATTTGGCATACCACTTGAGCAACATTGCGCGAGTGATTTCGTCCACGTAGGTGACAGTCGTCCACTGTTCAAACGCCTTGAGCGCGGTGCGGTGTTCCTTCACCGTCTTCTCGTTCGTGCCCAAGTCTTGAATATATTTGTAGATCGCGACGGAAAGCGTAATGCGAGGATCGTCGGGGATTACAGGTTTGACGCGATCAGGATATTGAAGCTCCCATTCCTTGGCGCGGGCCGCGCTGACAGCGTCTTGCAGTGTGGTGTACGGCTTCCCGCCCTTGTATTTTTGCGACCCGACAACTTTCTTCCATCGCTTACGGGGAAACCCGGTCGTTGACGACTTTCCCTCATACCATGAAATGTAGAAATTCCCGATTCGATCGTGTTTGAGGTAAACAAAACCGTCGGGCTTGAGGTTAGGCATTTCCACAGGCGTCCACACCTGCTTCGCGTCCCTTTTGCTGCCCTCGTAGATCGCTACCGTGCGATTAGCCATAAAGCTCCCCCGGCTCGAAAAATAGCTCAAAAATAGTTAGCCGCGTAGTACGCCGAGGTGCAGCTACTTTGGTAATGGGAGCGAGATCAATGGCTTAGAGAAGGTGTGGTAGCGCTACCGGGAATCGAACCCGGGTTTGAAGATTGAGAATCTTCCGTCCTAACCCCTAGACGATAGCGCCACGCCATGGAGCAAGAGCAGTTGCAGCAACCCGATTATAACGGGGAAAACCCAAACCTCGCCAGGATAGATCGGCGGGCGGCGTGTCGTTGGGCTGTTAGGACACTACTCGGCGGGCGTTGCCGCCCTGCATTCTGTGGGTCTAACAAACCGCGCGTTGTAGGTCAATCGCGACTTCGAAGCGCGGCTCTAAATTCGCCTCGCATGAAAACGCTCGCGTCCTCCCCGGCTCCGACTTGTAACAGAAAATCAACAAACTAGATGCGGCACACATGCGTTCGCAGCCGGATAATAAACTCTCATCCACATCCTGGGAAATTTTTCTAGTCTAGTTCCGGAAAGCGCCTATGCCGGCACGCAAGCTTCTGCTCACGCCCGCGACTGTCACCATCGGGGCCGTTGTTCTCGCTTTTGTCGCCTGCCTCCTCTGGTTCAAGTTCGGTAGTGCGGGCGCAAATTCAAAGGGCGGCCGCGATAGCATCGTTCTCAGGTTGAGTGGCTCCAACACTATCGGCGCGGCCTTGGCCCCCGCGCTGGCCGAAGAATTCCTTAAGCGGCAAGGAGCAACGGAAGTCAAAACCGTTCCCGGCGACCGCGATGACGAAGTGCGCGTGCAGGGCATCTTCCCCGGGGAACACACTCCGAGCGCCATTGAGATTCGCGCGCACGGGTCAGCCACTGCCTTTGTAGACCTAGCCAATGGTACGGCTGACATCGGCATGGCCTCGCGAAAAATCAAGACCGCGGAAGCGGGACAGTTAGCCGCTCTCGGGGACATGAAGTCTCCTACCTGCGAGCACATCCTGGGGCTGGATGGGATCGCGGTCATCGTCAGCAGAAAGAATCCGGTGCTCGCCCTGTCGGAAGATCAGATCGCGAAAAGTTGGTCTGGCTTATGTGCAGGATGCCCGCGCTCTCGGCGTCTATGAGGACGGCGCAGCACCGCTTTTGCCTACTCCCTTTTCGGTTGCTACCGAGGATTACACGCTTTCGCGGCGATTGTATTTCTATACGCCCGCTCAGCCGCAGCGCGAGCTGACCCGCAAATTTGTGGACTTTGCCATCTCCAGCATGGGCCAGAACATCGTGGCGGAAATTGGGTTTGTAGGCCAGAATGTTCTGGCCACGCCTGCGACCGCCTCAAATGTTGCGCCCACCGAGTATCGCCGCCTGACCACCGGCGCCGACCGCTGGTCACTCGATTTCCGCTTCCGCGAAGGCAGTTCTCAGCTCGACAATAAAGCCGAGGCCGATCTTAACCGCGTGGTCACCTTCGTCTCCGACTCGCACTACAGCGGCGACAATCTTGTTCTTCTCGGCTTTGACGACAGCCAGCAGGCCAACGACGCCCTGTCGAAAGATCGCGCTAAAGCTGTGGCTACCCAATTTGCCGAACGCGGTGTTAAGCCCTCGACAGTCGTCGGCTTCGGCTCCCAAATTGCGGTGGCCTCGAATGGAACGCCTGAGGGAAGGGAGAAGAATCGAAGGGTGGAAATTTGGTTGAAAAGGTAAAGCCTCGGGCGGTCTAATCAACCTTAACGACTATATTGATTTTTCTTCTTCTCTTCATGCCGCTCGATTCCCAGCCGGATCAACCTCTCAATCAATTCCGCGTATGACATGCCAGTTGCCCCCCAGAGTTTCGGATACATGCTGATCGCGGTGAATCCGGGCATGGTGTTGACTTCGTTCAGGTAGATCTTCCGGGTCTTTGTATTTTTAGAATCAGGCTCCATCAGAAAATCTACGCGGGCAAGGCCGGAGCAATCTACTGCCTTGAAGGCGCTGACGGCGAGCTGCTGCACGCGTTTGGTTTCAGCTCCGGTCAGTTTGGCAGGAATGATCAGCTCGGAGCCTTCATCGAGGTACTTGGCGTCATAGTCGTAAAATTCCTTGCTCGGGATGATTTCGCCGGGAATCGAAGCCTGGGGATTGTCGTTACCCAGCACCGCGCACTCGATTTCGCGGGCTTTCTGTTTCTTGCCGCCCACGCCCTGCTCGATAACGATCTTACGGTCGAATTTTGCCGCTTCGGAGATTGCAGGGCCAAGTTCTTTGCGGTCGTGGGCTTTCGAAATTCCCACTGACGACCCCAGGTTCGCCGGCTTCACGAACACCGGATACTTCAATGTGCTCTCGACCAATTTTGAGACTTTGCCCGGACTCCTTTCCCAATCGCCGCGCAGAACCGTCACATGCTTCACAATGGGCAGGCTGGCGGCGCGGAACAACGCTTTCATGATGTCTTTGTCCATTCCGGCCGCGGAGCCAAGCACCCCTGCGCCAACGTAAGGAATGTCGGCGAGTTCGAGCAAGCCCTGGATGGTCCCGTCCTCGCCAAAGGTTCCATGCAGCACGGGGAAAATCACGTCAACGTTGATGGCACGGTCGCTGGCGCGCCGAGTTAGGGAATCGGTCTGAAAGGCCTGAAGAGAGCCGCCATGGCGCTGTGGTTCGGGAGGAACGATGACGGCTTCGCCCTGGGCGAGAACCGCAGCGGCTGGTGTGGTTTCAGGATCGCCGGCGCGAAGATGTGTGGGGCGGGCGCCCTCGCCCGCCTTCCCCTGCAACAGCAATTCGGCATCGGCAGCCGTGACCCAGCGGCCGGCTTTGGTGATGCCGATGGGCACAACATCAAATTTGTTCTTATCTATTGCACTAAAGACGGAAGCGGCCGACAGCAGCGAGATTTCGTGCTCGCCGCTGCGTCCGCCGAAAAGAATGCCGACGCGGAGTTTTTTCATGACAATTCAGTGTGGATGGATTAGAGGCTTGCGTCAATCGTAGCACTTGGTTCGCGCGTCAACTACATGATCTTCTTCCCGAACGCCGAGAGCGTCAGTTCCACCGCCAGATCAGCCGTCTGATTATGCTCGTCAATCACAGGGTTGACTTCGACAATTTCAAAACTGGCCATCCGCCCATGATCGGCGATGATTTCCATGGCAAGATGCGCTTCGCGGTAGGTCGCGCCACCGCGCACTGGGGTTCCCACACCGGGTGCGTCTTCGGGATCAACCCAATCCATGTCGAGAGAGACGTGGTAGCCCGCCGTACCCCGGCCGGCGATGCGCAGAGCTTCTTCCATCACCGTTCTCATGCCGCGCTCGTCAATGTCGCGCATGGTGAAGAATTCGATCCCAGCTCGCCGGACATTTTCTTTTTCGATTGCGTCAATATCCCGCACGCCGACAAGCACGCAGTTTTCGGGATTGACTTTTGGCGAAAAATTGAAAATATTTGCCAGTTCCGGCGGGCCTAGTCCCATGATTGCCGCCAGCGGCATCCCGTGCACGTTGCCGCTGGGAGAACTTTCCGGCGTGTTGATGTCGCTATGGGCGTCAATCCAGATCAGTCCGATGCGCTGGTTCTGCCTGCGATAGAATTCCGCAACCCCAGCCACGGTTCCCGCAGCCACGGAGTGATCCCCGCCCAACACAATTGGCACCGTGCCTGCCTCAAGGGTTTTCAGAACCAGTTCTGCCGCCTTCGTGCAGGTCGTGGTAATTTCCTTCAGATACTTGGCGTTTGCCTGACCTTCTTTTTTCTGTTCGGGGATCGCGACAGCGACATTGCCGCCATCTTCGACGACATGGCCAAGGGCCTCAAGCCGGGCTTCGAGGCCGGCCACCCGCACCGCGGATGGACCCATATCCACGCCACGGCGCGATTGCCCGAGATCAAGAGGGACGCCGATGACACGAATTTTGCGGCCAGACGACGGGCTCATGATGCTTTCCCGACCTCTTTCTTCACCGCCGAGATCGCGGAGATAATCCGGTGGCTGATCCGGTCAAGTCTATCTCTCTCTTCCATTCCTCTTTCTCGGCGCTCCTGGCGCTCTCGGCGGTGAATGAATCACGGATATAACCGGTGGAGCGTGCGCGGAAATGGAATCGTCTCGCGAACGTGCTCCAGCCCGCAAATCCACGCCACCGCCCGCTCGATCCCCATGCCGAAGCCCGCGTGAGGAACGCTGCCGTACTTGCGCAGATCAAGATACCACTTGAACGCCTCCTGCGGCAGCCCATGCTCATGAATGCGCTTCACCAGCAGATCATAGGACGCCATGCGCTGCGACCCGCCGATGATCTCCCCGTATCCTTCCGGAGCAAGCACGTCCACGCAAAGAGCAAGTTCGGGGCGCTGCGGGTCGGGCTCCATATAAAAGGCTTTTACTTTCGCGGGATAGCGATGAATCATCACCGGCTTTTCGAATTGCGATGAGATATAGGTCTCATCGGGCGAGCCAAGATCTCCACCCCACTCGAAGTTGCTTTCAAGCGCGCGCTTGGCGTGGGCCTCCTGTAGCATATTGACCGCCTCGTCGTACATGATGCGTGGAAATGGCGGCTCGATTTTCTCCAGCTTTGTGACATCGCGGCCAATGGTTAGTAAATCGGCGCGGCGTTTTTCCAGGCAACGCTTCACAATGAAGCTGATGAACTGCTCGGCCAGATCCATCAGGTCTTCGAGTTTTGCATAGGCGACCTCTGGCTCGACCATCCAGAATTCAGTCAAGTGGCGCCGGGTTTTGCTTTTTTCGGCGCGGAACGTGGGCCCGAAGGAGTACACCTTGCCTAACGCCATCGCTGTCGCTTCGATGTAGAGCTGGCCCGACTGGGTGAGATACGCCTGCTCGTCAAAATAATCCACCGGGAATAGCGTGGAGGTACCTTCGCAGGCGGCGGGAGTAAGTATCGGAGGATCGGTCAATGTGAATCCACGGTCGTCAAAAAAATCCCGCGCAGCTTTGATGATCTCGGCCCTTACCCTTAGAATCGCAGCCTGGCGTGGCGTTCGCAGCCACAGATGCCGGTTCTCCATGAGAAAATCAACGCCGTGTTCCTTAAGCGAAATGGGAAAAGGATCATTTTCCGCGACACGCTGAATGACCTGCACGCTGGAAACATCAAGCTCATATCCGCCGGGGGCGCGCTTATCGGCGCGGACTTTGCCTTCGACGATTACACTGGATTCCTGCGTAAGACCTTTGACAGCTTCGAAAACCTCGGCCGGAACCGCGTTTTTCGCAACCACGCCCTGAATTACACCGCTGCCGTCGCGAAACTGCGGAAACAGCAGCTTGCCGCTTTCGCGCAAATTATAGAGCCATCCGCGGAGAGTAACCGTCTGGCCTTCATATTTGCCGATCTCTAAAATGGTCGTAACGGGCATAACCAGTCATCTACCGCCGAGCGTGAGAAATACATCATCTCTTCATCCTTGGGTTCCGGTGGGACTCAGGCCGCCTCGAGCTTTCCGAATGCTTCCCCCATCTTTTCGACCGGATTGACCTTGTCATTCTCTTCAATTTCCATCAGCAGCGGTGGAGAATGCGGGGCGGACCGCAATAACTCCATCGCCTGCTTCCAGTCAATGGACCCATTCCCCGGCCAAAGGTGTGAGTCCTTGTCCTTGGCGTTGTCGTGCACATGGGTCGAATGAATGTAATTCTTCAGAGTTTCGAAGGCCTGTGAAACATCGCTCATCAGGTGCGCGTGCCCGAGATCGAAACAAACGCCAATGTCATCGAAGTGGGTCGCATGAATGAATTCCACCAGCCGCTCCGGCGTGCAAATCTCGTTGGGAATGTTCTCCAGCAGAATGCGAACTCCCAGCGGTTTGGCGAAGGCGCGAAGATGTTCGATGGAAGTCATGGCGGCTTCGAATTTTCGCTCGCTAAATGACTCCCCGCTCACTCCCATGTGCTGCACCAGAAATCGGAAAGGAATGTGTTCCGCCAGCTCGATTGCCCTCTTGATCTCGTCCATGGCTTCAATGCGGCCGGCCCGGTCGGTAGAGGTCACGTTGACGGGTTGTGCGCCGGTGCGCCCCCATTCGTAATCTGCGTACAAAGGCGCATGAACGGAATTCAAGGCAATACCGCTCGTTTTGAACCAGTCGGCAATTTCGCGCACGTGCTGCTTGCGGTTGGCATAGTCGAGGTGCTGGCGCGCGGCGAAGATCTCAATCGCCTGGGCGCCGCCGCGCACCAGCCCGTCCAGCAACCCGGGATGCAACCGCTCCTTCACGTAAACATAAGTTGACATCGCTCTCTGCATCAGTAGCCTACCGCCTTACCATTGTTTCTGTAGTCGCTCGCGCCCAGCCGGTCGCCGGTTGCGGCATCAATCGCAATGCACTCGCCATCGCTCCAGCGTGGTTCCCACGCGCTTCCCGCCTTCACTCCGACCTCGATCTTGTATCCCATTTGTTCCAGCTGCCGGATGGTGTCCGGAGAAAACCACGGCTCGACGCTCACAGTATCGGGCATCCATTGTTGATGAAAACGCGGCGCATTGACCGCCTCCTGAATATTCATGCCGTAATCCACAACGCCCATCAGTATGTTGGCGACAGTCGTAATGATCCGTGATCCTCCCGGCGAACCAAGCACCAGAAATAGTTTGCCATCTTTCAGGACAATTGTGGGCGTCATGGCGGAAAGGGGCCGTTTCTGCGGCCCAATCGCATTTGCCGGGCCCTGAATCAGGCCATACAGATTGGGTGCGCCCGCCTTCGAGGTAAAATCGTCCATCTCATCGTTTAACAGAAATCCCAGCCCCTCAGCCGTGACCCGCGAGCCAAAACTGTCATTCAACGTCGTCGTCACTGCCACCGCGTTTCCCTCCGGATCCACAATTGAGTAGTGGGTAGTCTGCGCCGGTTCTCGCCCCGCGACTGGTTCGAGATGCCCCGCCGCATATTGTTCCAGCTGCGTGAAGATTTCCGGCCTCTTCAGGTCCTGGCTGGCACTGGCACATTGAGGATCGATGGACTCTCGCCAGGCCGCTCCGTATTTCTTATCAATCAACTGCGCAACCGGAATTTTGGAAAAATCAGGATCGCCCAGAAACTCGGCGCGATCAAAAAACGCCCGCCGGAAGGCCTCAACCGTAAGGTGAATACTCGCGGCGGAACGGTCTCCAGCCTTAGCCAAATCGTAGCCTTCGAGAATATTCAATATTTCAAGCAGCGCGATTCCACCAGAAGACGGCGGCGGAGCGCTGATGACTTCATATCCCCGATAACTCCCGCGTACCGCCTCCCGCTCCTTCACTTCGTAGTGCGCAAGATCGTCGGCGCTGATTAACCCGCCGCCTTTGGCCACGGCGGCTGCCAGTTGCTGGGCCATCGCTCCATGATAGAAGTCATCGGGACTTGCCGCGATTCGCTCCAGGGTCCTCGCCAGTTCGGGCTGGCGAAAAATGTCACTGGCCTGGTAATAGTTTCCCTCGCGTTGAAAAATGCGGCGCGACGCTGCAAACTGCGCCAGATCATGGCCGCGGAAGTCTTCTGCGTCCTCAGCAGCCAGCAGATATCCCTCTTTCGCCAGCTTGATTGCGGGCGCCATGACCTGCTGCAGGCTCAGCCTGCCGTATTTCTTCTCGGCGTATACCATGCCAGCAACTGATCCCGGAACCCCGATTGACTTGTAGCCAAGCACGCTTGCGCCGGGGATGACATTCCCCTGCGCATCAAGGTACATGTTGGCAGAAGCCGCGGCAGGCGCTTTTTCGCGGTAGTCAACAAAATGCGTGGAACCATCTTTCATGCGTATGAGCATGAATCCGCCGCCGCCCAGATTCCCAGCTTGCGGATGTACGACCGCAAGTGTAAAGCCGGTGGCTACCGCAGCATCAATCGCGTTGCCGCCGGCTCGCATGATATCCATCCCCGCGCGAGAGGCAAGCTCGTGGACGCTCGCTACCATGGCGTGAGGCGCCCGTGCTGGCCGGACGGGGGCAGCAATAGCCAGTCGCGTAAGCAGCAGACCGGTAATCACAAGCCGCAATAGTGAGTTGGGGTGGATTCGCATGAATTGATGGCGCAGAGCCGGCTTTCGGCGAAAATCTCGACCGGAAGCAATCGAACCGCAATTTGCAGCAGACTTTTGAGGCTAGCCTAGTGGATTGGAAACAGTCAAATTGTGACTCAGAAAACTACGCCTTCCGCTTCTTTACCCGCGCGACAGATCTTTTCATCTTCTTGTTCGCTTTCCCCGCCTTCGCCGCTACCATCTCATAGGAATGCCGGATTAGGTCTTTCAATTCCCGGTCCTGAAGCACATCCAGCCGTTTCAACATCACCCATTTGTATCTTCCGACGTATGGAGCCGGAATAATGTCCTCGCGCTCACAGAGCTCGGCGAACGTCTCCGGATTGCATTTGAAGCACATGCTCTGGGGCACCGATTCCAGGCCCACAATCGCAAATATCTTTCCTCGAATCTTGAAGCACAGGTCTGCGCCCCATTGCAGATTTTCAGAGGCATCATCGAACGAAAGACAATATTTGCGCAGGGCGTCAGTATTCATGCAATCATCCAGATAATCTACTCCCGCGCTTCCCCGAGCGTGACTGGCAGGTCCATTTTCTTTTTGCCGCGATAAATAGTGACGGTCACTTTATCTCCGGCGCGGTGATTATCCAGCACATGGGAAAGGTCCTGCTGGTCTTCAATTCGCGCGCCGTCAATGGCCACGATGAGGTCGCCGCCAATCATGATGGGGGAATTCCCCAGATAGGCGCGCTCGCTGCCGCCGCGCAATCCCGAGGCTGCCGCCGCGCCGTTGGGTATCACCCGCACAATCAGCAATCCGTAATCGGCCGCCAGGCCGAGCTGCTCTGCGAGATCGGAATCAATCGGAAGTGTACTCACTCCCAGCGCCGGACGCCGCACCCGGCCCAGCGTGACCAGGTCATTGAGCACGGCTTTCGCGGTGTTAATCGGAATGGCAAACCCGATTCCCGCGCTTTGCCCCACGCTCGAAAGAATGAGCGTGGTAATGCCGATCACGTCGCCATGCCAGTTGAGCAGCGGGCCGCCCGAGTTGCCGGGGTTGATGGCGGCGTCGGTTTGGATGGCTTCATCAATGGTCGCCCCGTTGTTCGGTTCCTGCACCGGGCGGATGGAGCTGACAATCCCACGCGTCAAGGTTCCTGCAAGTCCGAAAGGATTGCCGATGGCATAAACCTTCTGTCCCACCTGCAGGTTGCGCGAGTCTCCCAGCGTAAGCGGAACCAGATCGGTCGCCTTGATCTGGATGACCGCCAGGTCGTGCGAGCGGTCGGTGCCGACGATCTCAGCCCGGTATTTCTTGCGGTTGTGCAGCGTTACCTCTACCTGGCGGGCGTCGGCTACAACGTGATAATTCGTTAGGATGTGTCCGTCCTTGTCAATGACAAATCCCGAGCCTTGCCCTTCCTGGGGAACAATGCCATAGAAAAAGTCGATGGTCACGGCCTTGGAGGTGACATTTACAACTGACCTGATACTCCTGCGGTAAACATTGATGTTGTTTTGCTCTTCCGCGTCCAGTGCTTCTGAGCCTGAGGCTTCGCTGATTTCCACTTTGTCTGGCCGGCCCAGCCAGTTGGCCGGGAAGAGATGATTGGGACCATACGTGGTGAAATAGAAAAACGCGCCTGCAAAGATGACGGCGAGCAAGACGGGGCGCAGCAGTTTCATACCGACCTTCCTTACATCCCTTCGCTAAAAGCAATTGTAAATTAGCGCGATTTAGGGACGTTGAGTGAGAGCCTGCGCAGCCGCTCAAACACCTGTTGTACTTGCTTGCGCGTTGCGTCGAATGAGCCGGAGTTATTAATCACGAAATTGGCAGCTTTAATTTTTTCCTCATCGGGCAGTTGCGCGGCCATACGCCGGTTTACTTCTATGCGGGCCGATTCCAAATCTGCGTTCGTACGCTTCGCCCAGCGCTGGGCGCGCTGTTCGGACTGGCAGGTTACGACTACCAGTTTGTCGAAGCGTTTTGCAGCCCCGGCTTCCAGAATGAGCGCAGCTTCAACCATGGCGATTGCAGTCGGATCACCTCGCCCAACCTCTTCCATCCACTGATCTTGTTTCCGGATGACCGCGGGATGGACAATCCGGTTGAGTTCCGTAATCCGCGAGGGCGTACCGCTTGATCCGAATGCAATGTCGGCCAAGCGTGCGCGATCGATGTTTCCATCGCGACGGAGGACTTGTTTTCCGAAATGGCGGACAACATCTTCATACACCTCAGTGCCCGGCTGCATCAAGTCGTGGGCAATCGCGTCGGCCTGGACGAGGTGTGCCCCCAAAGAGACAAACATCTCGCCGACGACTGATTTGCCCGCTGCGATTCCTCCGGTTAATCCAACTTTCAGCAATCTGGGGGCCTCGTTAAGGAGGAGCTTTTAACCGCGAATTACGCCAAGTATGCCAGGAGAATAAAGATCAAAGACGCTTACGGTAGTGGGCTAAATGAAAGTAGCCCACTACCGACGCTTACCTTTCGATCCTCCCCGTTCGCCGGAGCTTTGCCGCTCTTACTGTATTGGACATGAGCATCGCTATGGTCAGTGGCCCAACACCGCCAGGCACCGGCGTAATCGCGCCGGCAACCTCAACCACCTCTGGATGAACATCTCCTATGAGAGTCGAGCCTTTCGTGCAGAAGACTTTTTCCCGCTCCACGTTCCCCCGAAATAGCCGCTCGAATTCAGAGCGGTCAGTAATTTTATTCATGCCCACATCAACCACCGTCGCTCCCGGTTTTACGAATTCCCGAGTAATCATTCCCGCCCGTCCAATCGCGGCTACGAGTATGTCTGCGCGCCGGCAAATGCCGGGCAAATCCCGCGTTTTGGAATGACAGATGGTGACCGTGGCATTGGCGTTGATCAGCAACATCGCTACCGGCTTGCCCACGATGTCGCTGCGGCCGACTACCACGGCTTCCCGACCCGCGATCTTGATGTCACTGCGTTTCAGAATTTCCAGAATCCCCGCTGGCGTGCACGGAACCAGCCCCGGCCGCTGGGTGGACAGAAACCCGACGTTCATGGGATGGAATCCATCCACATCTTTCGCCGGATCTACAGCCATGAGTATCTTCTTGGAGTCTACTTGCTGCGGCAGCGGAAGCTGCACCAGAGTGCCGTCAATCTCATCGCGCGAGTTGAGGCCTTTCACCAGTTCGAGCAGCTCTTCAGTCGAAACATTCGCCGGAGGCGTGTGCTTCTCGCTGTAAATTCCAACTTCTTCGGAACTCTTGACCTTGCCACGAACATAAAGTTCCGACGCGGGATTGTTGCCTGCCAGCACGACCGCCAGTCCCGGCCGCACTCCAGAGGCAATCATGGCCTTTACCTCGGCAGCCACTTCTGTGCGGATCTGCTGGGCGATTTTATTGCCGTCGAGAATGATCGCAGCCATAAGTCCTTATCTTGCAACGCGCCGAGCAGCGGATTCTATCTCATCCTTGCCCGGCGATATTGCCGATGCGACCCCTATATTCGCCTCCGCAAACTCGCGCACTCGGTCCAGCGCAGCCTGCAAATCGGCGTGCAGCCGCTGCCGTTGTTCATCAAGGGCGCGAGCGGGAACGGTGATATTCCGGCTTACCCGCATCAACACCTGCGAGAACGGCTTCGGAATCATCAGCTGGTCCCAGGTGTTCAAGACCCATGCATTTTCGGCCGCAATGTGAAACGCCACCAGGGGGGCGCCAGTGGCCCGCGCCAGCACCACCGGGCCCGGCTTGGCAACGTAACGAGGGCCGCGAGGGCCGTCTATAGTAAACGCCACGGTGGCTCCCGCCTCGACTTCGCGGCGCATTCCCAGCAACCCGCGCACTGCGCCGTGGCTGCTTGATCCGCGAACCTTCACAAATCCGAATTTGCGGATGATCCTTCCCGTCCACTCCCCATCAAAGCTATCGCTGCTCATTACCCGAATCTGAAGGTTGCGCCAGACGTAAATTGCCGGAAATATGCAGGTGTGCCAGAACGAGAGAATCATGGGCCGGGTTTCCAGGCTGGCCGGGCCACCGTCTTCGAATGATACCGAAACCCGCAAGGTCGGCCCGATCAGGCGGATGGCGAGAACTCCCAGCCAGGTGATCGCGCAAAGCATGGCTCGCTGCCCCGGCGGGAACGCCGGTTTCGCAGCGGGGGGTTGACTCGGCACTCCCGGCGTAGTCGCGGCGCTCACGCATCCTATTGTATCGTTGGCTTAGCGCCGGGCACGCATCGGCCAGCTCGGTACGTGACCCCGGCGATGAGAGACGATCTCGAAGTATCGTGCATCTAAGCGCTATTAGGTCATGGAGGAAAATATGAAATCACGCAAGGATAACGTGCTCATGAGCATTTTGACCGGTGCGGGCCTTTATTTGCTTGAGTCGGCGCGCGAACGCTTGGCGGACCAGGCGGCTGATCTTCGCAGCCGGGCGCGAAGCCGGTATGACGACGTACGGGAAAAAGCCAAGGATGTGTACGACACCGCTTCGGACCGCGTCGGCCGGGCATCCGATGTACTTCGCGGTGAGGACCGCAGCGGGTTGAGCTCGGCTGCTGCGCTGCTGATCGGCGTCGGGATCGGAGTCGGAGTTGGCCTGTTGTTCGCCCCGGCAAGCGGTGAGGAGGTCAGATCTCAGCTCTCCGACAAAGTCCACGAGTTTGGCGGCAAAGTAAAGGACCGTTTTTCAAGGGAAGGCGAAGCGGAGACCGGAACTTACGGGGTCTGATTCCAACCTCTCGCCTCTGTATAGCGCAACCAGCCTTGCGGCGCTTGGACAGCTTCGTTCAGAATCTTGACGTTGCTGCCGCGGGCAGTACGCCTCTCGTCGCTGGCCGCCGCCATCGGGTAAACGGGACATCGCTTTGATTCGAGCGCGAGCAACATGTCTTTTGCATCAGGCTCGTGTCGAACTAGGTCTTCTCGACTGGCTCGAGCACGAACGGCCCGCGAATATTGCACCATCGGCGACGCAATCGCGTTGTGCCTAAAATACATCGACTGCAATCTCGCGAGTTAAGCCGCTCTTTTCCGCCAGTAAAGCGCCTGATTTTGTTGTACTTTGGTCTAGCCGTCATACCAAATGATGACGTGAATACGGCGCGCATGAACTACCGTACCCTCGGCCGAACCGGATTTTCTGTTAGCGAAATTGCTCATGGCCTTTGGGGCATGAGCGGCTGGAGCGGCTCTGATGACCAGCAATCCCTCGCAGCTTTGCAGCTTGCGGTAGATCTCGGGTGCAATTTCTTCGATTCGGCCTGGGCGTACGGCGAAGGCAAGAGTGACAGCCTGCTCGGGCAAATTCTCTCTCGCAATCCAGGCCAGCGCCTTTACGCAGCTTCGAAGATTCCTCCCTTGAACGACAAGTGGCCGGCTTCGCCGAAAGACAAATATCGAGAAGTGTTTCCGGCACAGCACGTCTTTAAATACGCACAGTGTATTCGCGAAAAACTCTCCCTCCGGACGATTGACCTTTTGCAATTCCATGTCTGGGACGACCGCTGGGCCGAGGAACCCGAGTTTCGTAGCACGGTCGAAAAGCTCAAGGCGGACGGCTTGATTCACTTCTTTGACCTCAGCCTGAATCGCTGGGAACCGGAGAATGACCTGAAGGCAATTCATACCGGATTGGTGGACGTGGTCCAGGTCATCTACAACATCTTCGATCAGTCACCCGAAGATCAACTCTTTCCGGTATGCCGCAGACTAAATATTGGCGTCATCGCTCGCGTGCCGCTGGACGAGGGCAGCCTCGGCGGAAAGATGACCCGCGCAACCAGATTTCCACGAAATGATTGGCGGTCGAGGTACTTCGGCAAGGCAAACCTGGAGAAAACCATGGCGCGCGTGGACGAGCTTCAGAAGCTGCTGCCCGAAGGCATGAGCCTTCCGGAGATGGCATTGCGCTTCATCCTGTCAAATCCCGATGTGAGCGCAACCATCATCGGCATGCGCAAGCCGGAGCATGTACAGCAAAACGTGGGAGTAAGCGATGCGGGAAAGCTCGGTGTGGCGCTTCTCGCAACTTTGAAGAAGCACCGCTGGGACCGCAAACCAAAGCCCTGGTCGGATTAGGGGGTTAAGGTTTGTTCAACGCGCCTTCGGTCGTGATGCGGCTGGCCTTGCTGATCTCTTTGGCGATCTTGACTACAGCGTCACTACTGCGCGCTTCCTCCGCCGAAATCATTGAGCTGGCAGCCACGGTGAAACGTACGGCATCCTCTTGCCGGTCAAAATAGAGCACTACCTGACTCGCTGCCATCGCGTACCTCCTAAGGCGGAATAATCGTTCTTTGCATAATAAGCTCACTTTGGGTGGACTGGAGGTTGACTTCCTTGGTGCGCAGACACGCGAAAGGGCAATACGCGACGATGTCTAGCTAGGGCCATCGTCTGCGAAACCGCAACCCTCCGAAAATGCTACATTTGTGATTCATGTCGGCTCCCCAATCCCGCTTTGTAAAGGCCTGCAAGGCGCAACCAGTTGATCGCACACCCGTCTGGTTCATGCGTCAGGCGGGCCGGTACATGCCGGAATATCGCGCCGTTCGCAAGCAGTATTCGCTCATAGAGATTTGCAAGAAGCCCGACATCGCGGCGGAAGTCACCATCACGGCGGCCGAAGCGTTGGGCGTGGACGCGGCAATCATTTTTGCCGATCTTTTGCTACCTCTGGAAGCGATGGGCCTGCCGTTTCACTTCTCAGCCGGGGAAGGCCCGGTGATTGAAAAGCCGGTGCGGTCGGCATCTGATATTTCTTCCCTGAGCACCGACCGCGCAGCCGAATTGGGCTACGTCGCGGAGGCTGTGCGCCTGGTCTCGAAGCACTTCGGGACCCGAGTGCCGGTGATCGGCTTTTGTGGCGCTCCCTTTACTCTGGCAAGCTACATGATCGAGGGCGGAGGGTCGCGCAACTACATTCAAACCAAAAAGATGATGTACGCTTCGCCTGACTCGTGGGATGAGCTGCTGGGAAAGCTGGTCACGGTCACTTCAAAGTATGCCGCTCATCAGGTACTCGCAGGCGCCGATGTAATCCAAATCTTTGATAGTTGGGTCGGCTGCTTAAGCGTGGAAGATTACCGGCGCTACATTTTGCCTCGCACGACCGAACTGGTCAAGGCTTTGCAGAAATCTGGCGCGCCCGTAATTTATTTCGGCACGGATTCTGCTACCTTGTTGCCCTCCATGCAGGAGACGGGAGCAGAGGTCATTGGTCTGGATTGGCGCATTCCCCTTGATGAAGGCTGGCAGCGGCTGGGGTTTCAATGTGCAGTGCAAGGAAATTTAGATCCTGTTCTGCTTTTCGCTGATTGGAAAGAACTGAAGGGGCGAGCGGGCCAAATTCTCCGCCGCGCCAACGGCAGGCCCGGACACATCTTCAATCTCGGCCACGGAATCTTGCCCGAGACGCCTGTAGAAAACGTCAAAAACCTGGCGAAGTTTGTGCAGGAGTACAGCGCGTGACTCCGGCCCGAAGCGCTGTCCTTCTTCTCGCGCACGGTAGCCCGGATTCACCCGAGCACGTCCCGGAATTTCTCCTGCAGGTCACCGGTGGAAGGCCGCTCGCGCCGCAGGTCGTGGAAGAAGTCAAGCATCGTTACAGCCTGATCGGGCGATCTCCTCTTACCCAACTCACTTTGAAACAAGGCGCGCTTCTGGCGCAGCAACTAGGTCTGCCAGTCTACGTTGGGATGCGTAACTGGAAGCCGTTCATTGCCGACGCTATCGGCGCCATGACTGCAGACGGCATTGCACAAGCTGTTGTCATCTGCCTGGCGCCGCAGAATTCCCGCACCAGTGTAGGCCTATACCGGGCTGCTTTGACTCAAGGTCGAGAGCTCTCATTTGACACCGACTTCATCGAGTCCTGGCACGATCATGCTTTGCTGGTCAAAGCCTTTGCGGAGAAGCTGCGGGCGGGAAGGAAACGTGCCTGCGGAGAAGCGGGCGTCAATGTGCCGGTGATTTTCACTGCCCACAGTGTGCCACAGCGCACCATCACCGAAGGTGATCCGTACGAAGACCAGGCGAAGGAGACAGCTCGATTGGTCGCCCGGGAATCCGCCCTCGCCGCCGAGGAATGGAAATTCGCCTTTCAAAGCCAGGGCATGTCAGGCGGAGCGTGGCTGGGACCGACGGTCGAGGCAACCATCGTAGAATTCAAGGAAAAAGGCCATCGCGGGGTCTTCATTCAGCCCATCGGTTTTCTCTGCGATCACGTGGAAGTGCTCTACGACATTGACATCGGCTTCAGGCAATTCGCGGGAAAAGAAGACATGTCGCTGTGGCGGGCAGAATCGCTGAATGATTCGCCGTTGTTGATTTCTGCGCTGGCTGACATCGTGAAATCCCGTCTCGGCGCGAGAGTCGCGTGAAACGAATTGCCATTATCGGCGGAGGAATTTCCGGTCTTTCCGCAGCCTTCGCTCTGGAGCAAAAGCGCCGAGTCGGCGTTCCAGTCGAATATGTACTGTTTGAGTCGAGTCCGCGGCTCGGCGGAGTTCTTCTTACTGAACATGTGGATGGCTGTTTGGTCGAGGGCGGCCCGGATTCTTTTCTTACCGAAAAACCCTGGGCCATGGATCTGGCCCGCCAGCTCGGTCTCGGCGATCAACTGATTGGCTCGAACGATCCCGACCGCAAAACCTATATCCTCGTCAATGGCCGTCTCGTCCCCATTCCCGACGGCCTGATGTTCATGGTGCCCACGCGCATTTTGCCTGTCGTGCTCTCGCCGCTGTTTTCTTTTCGCACGAAGCTGCGCATGGCGGCAGAGTGGTTCCATCCGCCGCGCAAAGGGGAAGCGGACGAAAGCGTCGCGTCAATGGTCGAGCGCCACTATGGCGCGGAAATGGTAGACCGTCTGGCTGACCCGCTGCTGGCGGGAGTATATGGAGGGCGCGCTGAGCAGCTTAGCGTGCGTGCGGTTCTGCCGCGTTTTGCCGAGATGGAAGCCAAACACGGCAGTCTCGGACGAGCCATGCAGAAGGCTCGGGCACACATGGCGCGCGCCAAACAGAACCCGCCACGGCCACTGTTTACCTCGCTGAAGAATGGAATGCGGCAGCTTGTGGACGCGGTTTCGGCCAAGATACCAGCTTCAGCAGTCCGCGCCAATCAAACTGTGCAATCGGTACAACGGCAAAGCGATCAATGGCTGGTGATTGCAGGAAACGGTCCCCAATGTTTCGACGCTCTCGTGATCGCAACTCCCGCTTATGCAGGCGGGGCTTTGCTACAAGCCGCCGCTCCGGCCCTCGCCTCTGAGTTGATGGGCATCAGCTACACTTCTTCGCTGACGATCAATCTCGGCTACGAACAGGCAGTTCGCACATCATTGCCCCCAGGCTTCGGATTTCTCGTTCCGCGCAGCGAAGGCACGCAGATGATGGCAGCCACCTTCGTGCACAACAAGTTTCCTCATCGTTCGCCTCCGGACCGTGCCCTGTTGCGCTGCTTCGTAGGCGGTGACAATAGCGAGCTTCTCTTTAATCGTCCCGATGAAGAGATTGTTCGCGTCGTTCGCAGTGAACTCCGCGCTATCCTTGAGCTTGCGGCCAATCCGCAGTTTGCTCGCGTATATCGCTGGCGGCACGCTATGGCGCAGTACGGCGTTGGACACCTGGAACGTTTGCAGCGTATTGAGAGCTATCTTGGTCAACTGCCCAGGCTGGCGCTTGCCGGAAACGGTTATCGCGGCATCGGAGTCTCCGACTGCGTGCGCTCTGGAACGGAGGCCGCGAACCAGGTCCTGGCGGCTATCGGGATGGCAGATATGCCCCGCGTAGCCCAACCTGCAAGATGTTAGTGAGAAAATTACCTCAGTAATTCCCACCCGCAAGTTTTCATCTCGCCGAAACAATCATGAGGCCGCAGGGTTGGTATCATTGAAGAACTCTATGAAAACTCTTTTTTCAACGGCACTTCTCGGCTTGCTCTTACCGCTGACGCTTCTTTGGGCCCAACAACAGAATTCCCAGCCTGGAAGCATGCCTGGCATGGACATGTCGAGTCCATCGGCGAACTCCTCTGGCGCGCATGATATGCACGGCATGGATATGGACAATGAAGGCAGCGAGCATGCCATGCATTCCATGGAGAGCCGCCACTTGGACATGGGCCCGCATATGAAAATGACCGCGCTGCGCGATCCAAAGCCGGGCGACCAGCAGAAGGCCGAGCAAGTCGTGATCGCCGCCCGCGCTGTCGCTGAGAAATATAAAGACTACCAATCAGCGTTGGCCGACGGTTTCAAGATTTTTCATCCCGAAGTGCCGCAGAAGCAGTATCACTTCACGAACTACGAGTATGCCTTCGAGACCCGGGTCCATTTCAATCCCGACCACCCTACGTCGCTTCTCTACGAAAAACAGGGCGAGGGCTACAAGCTTATCGGCGTCATGTACACCGCTCCAAAATACTCGAGCGAAGAAGAGCTTGACGAGCGGATTCCGCTGAGCGTGGCGCAGTGGCATGCGCACGTCAACCTTTGCCTGCCGCCCGCCGATCAGAAAAAAGACCTGCTGGCGCCGAGTCCAAAGTTTGGCTTTCACGGATCAATCGCGACACAGCAAGAGTGCGACGCGGCTGGCGGACTCTTTCGGCCGCAGATCTTCGGCTGGATGGTGCATGTCTACCCATTTGAGCAGAAACCGGAAGACATCTGGTCAGTAGAACGGCAGCACACGCACGCGGACTAGAGGTGCTGGACGGAAACGTCCTGAATGGCTTCTCCCAATTGCTTGATCGCCCATGCAACTTGGTCTTTGCTAATAACTGCCGGCGGGGCAAAGACCAGATGATCGCCTGATTGGCCATCCACACAACCTTGTACGGGATATACCAGCAGCCCGCGTTTGACGCATGCGTCGGCCACGCGCCCGCAGTAGTTCAAGCTCGGCGCGAACGGCTTCTTGCTGGCTTTATCTGCTACAAATTCGATGGCCCACAATAGCCCGATGCCGCGGACCTCTCCAACCGATTCGAGGTCACGCAGGCTTTCTACAGCACTCCTGAAGTCCATAGCGATGGTTCCCGACGCGTTGGAATCGGCCCGCTGCATCAGTTTTTGCTCGCGTAGAATTTTCAGCACGGCCCGTCCCGCCGCTAGAGAGATCGGATGCGAGTTATACGTAAATCCGTGGATCACGAAACCGGAACCTTGCGCAATTGCATCTACAATCTTCTTGTTGACGATCACCGCGCCCAATGGCGCATAGCCGCTGGCCAGCCCCTTGGCAGTGACGATAATATCGGGCGCAACATTCCAGTGTTCAACTGCGAAATTTCTGCCGGTGCGCCCCATTCCGGTCATCACTTCATCCGCAATGAGCAACACGTCGTGACGCCGGCAGATTTCCGCTATGGCCTGCAAATATCCCGGGGGAGGAACAACCGCGCCTAGCGTCGCCCCGCTGACCGGTTCACAGATAAATGCAGCAACCTCGCCCTGCGCATTTTCGATTGCGTTTTCTAACTCCGTCGCATATTCCTGTCCGCAGTTGCGGCAGCCGTCGGCACAATCGTAGGCGCAACGGTAGCAATAGGGATACCCGATGTGCGCGAATTCTCGCACCATGGGCACGTAAATATCCCGGCGTCGCAGGTTGCCGGAAACCGCGACCGCACCCAAAGTTGATCCGTGATAACTCTGCCTGCGGCTGATGATCTGGTATCGGTTGGGCTGGCCGATTTCGACGTGATACTGCCGGGCGATCTTCAACGCGCTCTCGACCGCTTCTGATCCGCCACACGTGAAGAAGACCGCGCCGCCGCGAAAATTCTCTCCGGCAAAATCGAGGAGCTCAGCGGCATACTCCTCCGCAACCGGAGTGGAGAACTGCCCGCTGTGCACAAATTCGAGTTGCCGGGCCTGCGCAATCATCGCGGCCGGGACTTCGGCAACTCCGTGGCCGATGAAATTCACTGCGGCAGAACCCGCAAGATCAAGGTAGCGCTTGCCCTGCGCATCCCAGAGATAAACGCCTTCACCGCGGACCGCAGGAGGAAATGCTTTGCGGAAAGAGCGGTGCAATAGGGCAGAACGGGAGACGTCGATGACTGCGGGAGGCACTTAAGAGATTATAGCGTCACCACGAACCACCGCACGTAACGAGCACGCTGCCTTCCCCGTGTAGAATCGCGCTTGAGTGGCGAACTCTCCACAGCCCGTGCCGAACAGCGAGAACCTCGGCTTCGCCCAGCGTCTCGTTCGCCTGTTTCAGCCCTCGCACAAGCACACAGCTTACTCCGCAACCATCCTGATGATGGCCGCCATCATGCTCTCCCGCGTGGTGGGTTACGTGCGCGAGGCTTACATCGCCTGGGCCTTCGGCGCCGGGCCCCAGACTGACGCCTACGTGGCCGGCTTCACTATCGGAGACTGGCTCAATTACATCGTCGCCGGCGGGGCTGCCTCCATCACCTTCATCTCGATTTACACCCGCTTCATCGCCGAGGGCAAGGAAGACGAAGCGCAGAAGACCTTTTCCGCCGTGATCACCATCATGACGCTGGTGCTCATTGCCGGCGTGACTCTGACCGAAATCTACACTCCTGAAATCTCGCAATACATGTTCAACGGCTTCAACCCGCAGCAGATGCGCCTCTGCATTCATCTCACCCGCATTCTGTTACCGGCGCAGATCTTCTTTTATGTAGGCGGCGTGGTCTCAGCCGTGCTTCTTTCTCATCGCCTATTTTTGCTTCCGGCGCTTGGACCGCTGCTTTACAACGTGTTCATCATCATGGGCGGTGTTCTGTTCTCCCACCGATTCGGAATTTCTTCTCTCGCCTATGGGGCATTGCTGGGTACGATTATCGGCCCTTTTCTCCTCAATGCCATTGGCGCCGCCCGTGTCGGAACCGGCTACAGCGTTTCTTTTGACGTGAACAATCCGGCTTTTCGCGAGTGGGTCCGGCTTTCCATTCCTCTGATGCTTGGTTTCTCTCTGGTCAGTGCCGACGACTGGATTATTCGCCACTTCGCATCCGGGGGCATCGGCGAAATCACGCGCTTCAACTACGCGAAGCGTTTATTCGCTGTACCGATCGCGGTTCTCGGGCAGGCCGCCAGCCAGGCATCGCTGCCGTTCTTTGCCCAACTCTTTGGAGAAAAGCGAATGCGGGACTTCACCAACACGGTCAATGCCTCGGTTTATCGCATCGCGGCCAGCTCGCTTTTGCTCACCAGCCTGATGATGGTGACCGCGTTGCCGATGATTGACCTCGTCTACCGCCGCGGCCGTTTCACTTTCGCCGATTCCCAGGTGACGGCCGTATATTTCTTCTGGTTTTCACTCTCATTGATCTTCTGGTCCGCCCAGGGACTTTACGCGCGGGCATTCTACGCAGCGGGCAACACGTTCACTCCCATGCTCGCCAGCACCATCATCACCGTCGCATCATTGCCGATGTATTCCGCCCTTTACAGAAATCTTTCGTTTGTCGGTCTGGCCATCGCTTCCGATCTGGGCATCGCGGCGAACTGCATTGTGATAGCAGTGCTGCTGCATCAACGCAAATTAGTCGCAGGCGATGAGCTGCAATGGAAGGAACTGGGCAAGTCCACGGTAATCGCGGTTGGGTCGGGACTTTTGAGCTGGCAAGTCGGGCGGACCGTGCTGGTTGCCAACAGCCGCCTCGCTGATGTTAAGGCCATCGCGCTAGCCGCCGCGACTTGGGCCGGGGCCACCGCCGCAGGTCTGTGGCTCACGCGTTCGCAATTGCCGCGCGATCTTCGCCGCAGCCGTAGCGCAGCCCACCCGCGCATGAACCAGAACGACGCCCAGGAACTCGCCACGGGACTTGAACCTTAAGCGCTTGGCTCGTTTGGCGGAAGAATCAAGCTTGCAACGAATTTACGCCTGACAACTTGACGCGGCGGGAGTAAGCTAGCGGCATGCCGCTGTGGAAAAAAGTCTTGATAATCGTAGTCGCGTGGGCCGCCTGCGTTCTGATTTACGTCAAGTTCTTCCGCTGACGCCCGCGATACTCCAAAGAGTCGTTGGCGCAATCAGCCGCTGCCATCGCGCGCGAACTAACACGCAAGAAAACCGCACAGGTGGGCCGGGCCCGGAAACCTGCCGCACCCTTAGGCGCGGGCTGCGGCCGCTTCGGTCGCCACCGACGTCGGCTTCACTTCTTCTCCGTTCGGCTTCTGCCCTGCCTTGCGGATGTCAATGCCACCTTTGAAGAAGGCACCGTCTTCAATGGAGATACGTGCTGCCACCACATCTCCCGTGAGCGAACCGTCGCTGCGGATATCCACGCGGTCACTCGCCGTCAGGTTGCCGCGGACCTTGCCCAGCACCACGATTTCGCGAGCATTGATGTTCGCCGAGACCACCCCATTGCGGCCAATCGTGACCCGATTACCGGCGAGGTTGATCGAACCTTCCACGCGGCCGTCGATGTAGAGCGACTCGGAACCCGTAACTTCGCCTTTGATCACAAGCGACTTGCCAATCGTGGCCTGGTCGGCGGTACTGGCAGAAACCGGCCGTGTGGGTTGAGCAGTCGGCGCTGGCTCTGGGGAAACGGAGGGCGCTGAGGGCATCGTCGCGGGACGCTCTGGCTCATTCGGCCGGCCTGGTGCTGTAGGTTGCGTGGTGGGCTTCCACATGTCGCTAAAATCTCCTTAATAAATATTTTCTGGGTTTAAGATCGATCCGCACTTCGGTGACCAAACTACATTTTACTCCGCAATCTATCCTCGGGCTTGTGGAAATACGGTGCATTTCTGCGAAAACAGTGCATTTCGGGGAACGCTCCGGAGTCATCCTCCAGCCTAGCCCACTGCCCAGTTCCATCCCTTATGTGTAAACCTTTCCACCAGAAAGGCATTTCTTAGGTATTCTGTGAATCTAACCGCCGCCCATTGCGCCATGCTCTCCGACGCCGCCATCCTCAAGCACATCTCCCGCCAAACCAGGCAAACCGCCGGATTCAAGCAACTCGTCCGCGAATTGGGCTTACATGGTGACTCTCGCGCTGCACTGAATTCCCGTCTCCAGGAGCTTGCCCGCCGCGGAGAGCTGATCAAAGTTGACTCCGACCGCTATTCCATTCCGCAAGCCGTCTCCGGCAAGAATATCGTCAGCGGCAAGTTGAGCATGCACCGCGACGGCTTCGGCTTCGTGATTCCTGACTCAAAGTCTATGCCCGCGTCTTTGAAAAACCGCCTCAGTGGAGACATTTTCATTCCGCCCCCCGCAATCGGATCTGCCATGCACGGCGACCGCGTGCTGGTCGAGGTGGGAACAATACGCCCTGACGGCCGCGCCGAAGGACGCATCACCCGCACCGTCAATCGCGCCCAGCCCACCGTAGTAGGTACATTTCACTACGGCCAGCGCTATAACTATGTCACACCAATTGACCAGAAAATCGCGCAGGAAATCGTTATTCCGCCGGGCATGGAACAGCCAACATCGCCAGTTTCCTCTGTGCCCTCCGTGTCAGCTGTGGTGAATGCAGAAACAACTGCGTCGCCCTTGCTGGTCAAACCTAGAAAGCCTGCATTCCCCAAAAGGACCCCGGTCGACCGTGTTATCGGCAAGGAAGCCTCCCGCCGCGACTGGGACAATCTTGAAAACGTTGTGGTGGACGCCGAGATCACCGACTGGCCCACCGCCACCCAGAATCCCCGCGGCCGTGTCGTCGAGATTCTCGGCTATGAAGACGACTTCGGCGTGGATGTCGAGATCATGATCCGCAAGTTCCACTTGCCGCACCGCTTTCCGTCCGAAGTGCTCGTCGAAGCGCAGCGGGCAGAGCCGATTATTTCAGCTCACGAACTTCGCAAACGGCGCGACTTCCGTACGCTTGCGGTCGTCACCATTGACGGTGAAACCGCGCGCGACTTTGATGATGCTGTCAGCGTGAAAAAGCTCGACAACGGGAACTTTGAACTACAGGTCCACATTGCCGACGTCGCGCACTACGTGACGGAGGGTTCCGCGCTCGACCAGGAAGCGCGCCTTCGCGGCACCAGCGTATATTTCCCCGATCGCGCCGTGCCCATGCTTCCTCTGGAGCTTTCGACCGACATTTGCAGCCTCCGCCCACAGGTCGACCGCCTGGTGCTCTCTTGCATCATGGAAATTGACCATCGCGGAGAAATCGCCGCTTATGAGGTTTGTGAAGGCGTCATTCGCTCCGCCGAGCGCATGACGTACACCGCCGTGAACGCCATCCTTGAAGGCGATCGCGGCACGCGAAAACGGTATTCCAGCCTGGTTGACACGTTCGAGCTCATGCGCGACCTGGCGATGATCCTGAACAACAAGCGCCGCCGCCGCGGCTCCATTGACTTCGATCTTCCTGAACCCGTCATCGAGTTCGACGAATTTGGGCTGATGAAAAGCATCACCCGCTCCGAGCGCAACATCGCCCATCGTTTGATCGAAGAATTCATGCTTGCGGCCAACGAAACTGTAGCCGGCCACCTCGAGAGTAAGCGCATCGCTTCGCTGTATCGCGTCCATGAGAAGCCTGACGCCAAGCGAGTGTATGACTTTGAGGTGATCGCCGCCACCTTTGGCTATTCGCTCGGCGTGGGCGCTTTGCCCATTCAACGGGTCCAGTTCAAATCCGAGCGGCGGGCCACGTATGGTACTGGCAAGCATGCGCGCGAGGTGGAAATTCCCCAGGACGTCCACATCACGCCGCGCATGTATCAAAAACTGACCGATAAGATCGCCGGCAAACCAGAGGAACGCATTCTCTCGTACTTAATGCTCCGTTCACTCAAGCAAGCGCATTACTCGGAAGAAAATCTTGGCCACTTCGCCCTGGCAGCCACCACCTACACTCACTTTACTTCGCCCATCCGGCGCTATCCCGACCTGATCGTGCATCGGATTCTTAAAGATGTACTCCGCCAACAACCTCACCAGGACGCGACACGGTTAGCGCATTCCCAGGTGGAAACGGACAATCCCTCGCCCTGGTCAAAGCGCCGTGACCACGCCGCTCATCGCTCAACCCTCGCCCCGCTCAGCGGGCCCATCTCTCTGGATGACCTGCACGACATCGCCGAAGAATCCAGCCAGTCCGAACGCCGCGCCGACGACGCCGAACGCGAACTCATGGAGTGGAAGAAAGTAAAGTTCATGCAGGAGCGCGTCGGCGAAGATTTCGACGGCCTGATCGTCAGCGTCACCAAGTTCGGCTTCTTCGTTGAATTGACCGACCTCTTCGTCGAGGGCCTGGTACCGCTCGCAACCTTGGCTGATGACCGCTATAACTACCACGAGAACACGCGCGAGATCATCGGCCAGCGCTCGCGCAAGACTTACCGGCTGGGACAGAAAATCCGCGTGCTGGTGGACCGCATTGATGCGGTGGAAAAGAAGATCCAATTCGCGGTTTTGGAGGAGGTCCCGCAGCGCCGCAAATCCAGTCGCCGCTAAGCCACTACGGATTAGGCAACGGTCTTACTCGACGGCCCTCTGGACTGTCGCCGCTGCCTTGGAACGTTTCATACGTGCGGCGCTTGGGGGCACGCATTCAGCGCATTCCCGCAATACGGGCAGTAAATGTCATCGGCGCAGATCGCGTGCTGGCAGTGAGGGCAGTGCTGGCTCAGACTTTTGCCGCACCTGGGGCAGTAACCGTATGCGCTCTGGACTGCGGTCCCGCAATGTGGGCACACCAGAGGCAGCGGCCGCCGCAGCAGGAAATATAGGATAATCCCCAGCGCGTTGGGAACGAACATGGCCAGCAAAGTCCAGACCACGCGGTTCATGCCTCGCCGCCCGGCATCGCGGTTCACGTAGCCAATCACCAGGCAAAGAAAACCCAGGAAAATCCCGCATAGCACGCCGAGCGCAACTCGACCCCAGAATGGCGGCGCCTTGGGGTCGTGCGCCAGGCAGATAGTAAACAGAAACGGGATGCTGACGAAGAACACCACGGCCAGTCCCCACGCCCACCGGGGAATAAACCGCACTTCATCGCCAAACCGGGTTTGCTTGTTGCCATTCACACTTACCATCTCCTTCTATTCCCTGAACACATCGCTGTTGCCGATCCCGTGCGCCCCGTGCACCAGAAACAGCGCGCTCGCGGCCACCGTCGGCGCAATCCAGAACAGCGCGAAACCCACCTGCCAGACCGGGTTTGAAACCCCGGCCATCTCTCCCACCCAGGCAAACAGGCGCCACACCAGAGGCGCGGTCAGTGCCGCGGAAATGCCGACCGTCAGACAAGCGATCCCCACCAGCCACGTGCGTTCTCGCGTCTCTCGAAGCCGGCCGGCGTGGAAGCGCACCCGCATCTGCGTGGCCCGTACCAGGCGGGCGTCAGCTGTCAGGGACAACGAACGCAGAGCACGGACCGCCTCGCGCGCCGCTTCGGCGTAATTGCGGCACGCTTCACATTCCTCCAGGTGGATTCGGAGCCGGGCCTGCTGCGCCTCCGGGAGGCCTTCTCCCAATGCCATCAGCTCCCTCGCCTGCTCATGCGCATCCCGACTCATGCCTGCGCTCCCTTCAGCCGCGACATCAGCATATTTAGGCCGCGATACAGCCTGGACTTCACCGTGCCTACGGGAGCGCCGGTTACGGTGGCAATTTCCTCCAAAGCCAATCCCTCCTGAAAGCGCAAAACCACAGTTTCGCGATATTCTGCCGGAATGCTTATCAATGCCGAGTTAATCCGCTCCGCCTGCTCATGCTGCGCCACCACTTCCCATGCCTCCGGACGCGTGTCTGCCGGCTCCCCCGGCGCGCGTTCTTCATCCTCCATCAGTCCATCCAGGCTGACCGGGTTCTTTCTGCGCAAATAATCAATCGTCAAGTTCCTTGCCACCGCATAGAGCCAGGTGCTGAATTCATGCCGGCCGTCATACTGATGGCCACGCTCCAGCACCCGGATCCAGGTTTCCTGGAAGAGATCCTCGGCCAGCTCGCGATTTCCTGTCAGGTACACCAGATACCGCAGCAGCCGGTGCTGATACTCCTCAATCAGGCGGTCAAGCAGATCCGGATCACGCCGGCGAAGACCGCGAGCGATTGCGCTGGCCTCAGATTCCATCGGGGTGACGAGATAATAGGCTGCGGCGTTCATGCTAATGGATATACGGGTGATAAGGTAAGAAAGATGCAGGCTTCGGAAAGCCACTCGAGTGCCAACTAACTTATTCGTAGCAAGCTAGATACGTGACTGACTCGAACCTGGGTTCGAGTCTGGAGGGGGCCTCTCGCGGTTCCCCTAGGGGCGTCAGCAAAACATTATTCCCGCATCAGTCTGCCTTTTTGCAGCCTGTACCGCTCTCCCCGCCACGAAATCTCGTGACCCGCAAAACTCGCCATCCAAACCAGCAGGGCAACGAAGTCGCGCACAGGGACCAGCCAAAGCGAGGGCATGACCTGCCTGTCGTCCAGTACGCCCCAGCCAACGACAACAGCAACCAGCAGGCGTAAGGTCGCCACGGCAATGAACAGTCCCCATGCCCACACGGCGCCGCGGGCAAAAAGCAGGGTCAACACAGCCCAGGGTAGTCCGAAAGTCAGCCCCAGGCCGAGATAACCGCCAAAGCGCGAATCGCGCACCGCCCTCGACCAGCGCAACTGATGACGAAAAAAATTTCCCAAAGAGTAATGCGGCAGGAACGTCTCAACCACCACTTGGGAGAGCTTTACCTCCAGCCCCCGCCGGCTGATACGTTTGCCCAGCTCATAGTCGTCAGCCAGATAATCCGTGAAACTCTCGAAACCCCCGATCGCAGCCAGGTCGCAACGCCGAAAAACCAGAGTCGACCCGAGCCCAAACTTCACCCCTTCAATCTGCCGCGCCACCAGCACGCCCGCGCAGAAGTCAGTCGAAATTCCAAGTGACTCCAGGCGCGAACCGAGCGTCCGGCCCGCCATGCCACGATATAAGCAAGTGACCAACCCGACGTGCGGATCTGCGAGCGGAGCCGTGACCCGGCGAAGGTAATCCGGAGGAACGCTAATGTCCCCGTCGCTCACGATCAGCCATTCGTATCGAGCCTCTCGAACCATCTGCGCCAGATTGCTTACTTTTGTGTTCGCGCCCAAACGCTCCCCGCATACAACCAGTCCGATTGCCTGCCGCGGAAACTCGGCTTTGAGCTGTCCAACAACTGCGACGGCCGGATCATTCGCATCGCTGACGCCGAAAATGATCTCGTAATCCGGGTAGTTTTGAAGACAGTGGCTCCGCAAGCTTTCATACATTTCTGGATCAATGCCCTTGAGCGGCTTAAGAATCGAAACACCTTGCGCGGGATGGACACGTTTGTCCCCCGCTTTTCGTTCTCGCAAAAAGAGCGCTGCGCTCCATAAGCAAAGCAGGTAATAAACCCCGGCGGAAGCTGCGCCGCATGCGCTTAGGAGCTCCAGAAGCTTGATGAACTGAAGAACCATGTAATGGCTTGAACTCGCTGACTAAAGCCTGCGCTAGGTCAAGCCATTATCGCAACGTTAAGCCCTTCGCCACGAAAAATCTGGGAACAAGCCCCGCTTCAAAGCGCCCTATTGGACAGCAGGGAGGATATAGTCGGTCAACAGCTTTTCGGTTTGTTCGTGCATGCCCCGCGTGTTGTAGTTGGTGCTGGTGATCACCACTGCCATATCGAGATCTGGAAACGCGGCAACCTTGTTCCCCCCATTTCCGCTCATAAAGAAGGCCGGGTAAGCTTTGCCGCCCGACTTGAACGCCTTCAGCCACCACAGGTAGCCGTAATCGGTTTCCTCGTCGATCTGCGCATGCGGCTGGCTCGAGGCCTTCACCCACGACTCTGCTACGATGCGGTGTCCTTGCCAGGTGCCGCCGTTCAAATAGAGCTGCGCTATCTTCAGCAGGTCGCGGCTGGTCAGGCGCAAGCCGCCTCCCGTCTGGGGGACGTTCAACGGCGAGTAGACCCACTGCGCTTCACTGATCCCCAGCGGACCAAACAGCTTTTCCCGCGCGTAGTGGTCCGTACGCTCTCCCGTCTGCTTTTGCAGTACCTCGCTCAGGACGAAGACGCCGCCCGTGCAGTAGCTGAAATACCGTCCAAATTTTGGTGCTTGCTCCTGTTCGCCTACGCGCATGTGGCCACGGATGGGCAAGTCGAGAATGAACTGCGCCCAATCTTCGATCACATACATACGCTCTTCATTGCCGCGGGACGCGTCATTCCAGTCATCACATTCGAGCGGTGATGACATCGTAAGGAAATCCTCAATAGTAATCTTCTCCTTGCGGGGATCGGGATTTTGTATCTTCCCTGCTCTATCTGGCAGCAAGCTCAGCACGCGCGCATCCACGCCGCTCAACTTCTTCTCGCCAATGGCGATGCCCACCAGCACATCCGTGATGCTCTTGGTCGCCGAGCGCGTATCGCGCAACGTCTCCGCGCTGCCATCGAAGTAGCTTTCATAAGCCAGCTTGCCATGGCGAGCCACCAGCACGCTGCCAATCTTCCTGAATCCCCCGGCGCGAACGGCAGTCTCCATATCGCGTAGCGGCTTCTCGGCCAGGCCAGCGGTTTCCGGTTGGGCCATTGTCCAGCCATCATGGGTTGCTGCCTTTGGTTCCGAAGCAGCCTGGCCTCTGCCTTTCCACGCCGGGAAGAATAAGAGCGCAATTCCCAACGCGAGTGCGAATCGTTTTGTCATGATTCTCCGCCCACAAGACGGATCAGATTACTCGTACCTCAGCGATTCGATAGGATCGAGGTTTGCCGCTTTCCATGCCGGATAAATGCCGAACAGCAAGCCTTCAAACGCGGCTGATCCCAACCCGAACCCGCCCCAGAAAAATGACATCCGTGCCGGCAGCGAGCTCCAGATCGCCGGAATCGTCCAGGTGATCAGCGCTCCCAGCGACACCCCGAGGATTCCACCCATCCCCGTCAAAGTGATCGCTTCGAGCGTGAACTGCAGAAGAATGTCTTGCTTGCGCGCGCCAATCGCCTTGCGCACGCCGATCTCGCGGGTCCGCTCCGTCACCGAGACCAGCATGATGTTCATCACGCCTACCCCGCCGACGATCAGTCCCACGCTCGAAACCGCGAACATGAACACGAACACCGCGCCGGTAATCTGGTTCCACACGTCGGAAAGCGAGTCTTGAGTGAAAATCTCGAAATCGTCCGGTTTACCCGGGGAAACTTTGCGGCGCCGGCGCAGCGTCTCGCGCATCTCGTCTATGGCCTTGGGCATGTCGGCGTGGCTGGTGGCCTTGATCGTGATCCAGTACTGCTTCAATTCCGGATGGAGCTTGCGGAATGTGGAGAGCGGAAAATACACAATGTTGTCGTTCGGGTTCTTGCCGCTGCTGAACACGCTCTTCATCTTGGCGGCCACTCCGATCACTGTGAACATCTGGCCTTCGATGTTGATTTCCTTGCCCAGCGCTTCGCCCCTGGGAAAAAGCTCTTCAGCGGTGTCGGAGCCGAGGATGATGACGGGCGACCGGTGTTCGTCGTCAACGTCGTTGAACCACCTCCCCGAGGACAGCTCGATATCGTAAACATCCTTGAGAGACCCCGAATCTCCCTCCAGAATCGTGTTTTTGGCCCGCCGGTCGCCGTATTTGACCACATACGTGCCCTGACCGAAATCCTGCTGAAGATACTGCAGTGTGGCGGTCACGTCCTTGACGTGAGGCAGGTCTTTCATCGCCTGCGCGTCATCGTATGTGAGCTCTCTTCTTTTACGTATTTCTTCGCTGGGACGGCCGAAACTGATCGGTTGATGGAAGGCGAAAATGATATTCGAACCCAGGCTGGAAATGGTCTGCTGAAAATTGTCGTTCATGCCGCGCACGATGGACGAAATCCCGATGACCACTGCCACGCCAATGACAATGCCGAGCACCGTCAGCGCGGAGCGCAGTTTGTTCTGCCGAATGGTGTCGAGCGCCATTCGAACGATCTCGCCATAGTCGCTTCTGCGCAGCATCGCCATCCCGCACCCCTCTTACATTTCGAATCGTAATGCCGCAATCGGATCCAGCCGCGCCGCGCGGCGCGCCGGATAAACGCCAAAAAACACTCCTACGCTGGCGGAGACGACCAGCCCGGCCAGCACCGCCCATAGCTTGATCGCCGATGGCATCCCGATGAGAGCGGTTATTCCCTTGGCAAAGCCGACCCCGAGCAGCACGCCCACCAGTCCTCCAAACAAGGCCATGGTGCCGGACTCGATCAGGAACTGCAGCAGCACATCCTGGCTGCGGGCGCCCATCGCTTTGCGAATCCCGATCTCCCGCGTGCGCTCGGTCACCGAAACCAGCATGATGTTCATGATGACAATTCCCCCGACGACCAGCGAAATCGCCGCAATGGCAATCATCGCGATAAAGAACGTGCTGCTCAGTCCCGCCCAGATGCTGAGAAAACCTTCGTTGGTTTCCGCGGCGAAGCTGTCAGGGTTCCCTGGAGGATCATGACGCCGCGCCCGCACAATTGCCCGGCCCTCATCCAAAGCCGACTCCAGTTGCGCCCCGACGCCGTTTGCCTTGCCAAAAATCCGGATGCTGCTGTGCGAGCCGAACTGCTTCAGGTACGTGGTGATCGGGATCGCGGCATAGTTGTCTCGGCTCTGGCCGAGAGTCTTCCCTTGCTTTTTGCCGACGCCAACCACTCTGTAGATTTCGCCCTCGATGCGGATCTCCTTGTCGAGCGGGTCCGTCCCAGGAAACAGATTGTCCACCAGGTCGGTCCCGATGACCACTACATTCGAGTGGTTGTCGCTGTCGTTATCGTTGAGCATCCTGCCTGCCGTAAGGTCGACATCGAGAATTTCGGCCATGGAAGGGGTGAATCCGCGCACCCAGACATCGCTCGCCGATTGGTTGCCGTATCGCGTATGGCCGTCCATCTTGATGGTGGAAGCGCCCACCACGGCGCAGTGCCGGCAGCCGTCGCGCACGGCTTCGTAGTCATCCAGCGTGAGCTCCTTGCGCCGCTGGCCATCCAGAAACTGGTCAATGTTGGTGATGACGGGGGAAACCTTGCTGATGATGAAAACGTCCGCGCCCAGATTGAAGATCTTTTCCGCGACATAGCCGTTGATGCCATTCACGAACGTCACTACGGCAATGACCGCGGCGACGCCGATGACCACGCCAAGCAAAGTAAGCGTAGTGCGCAGCTTGTTCGCCCAGAGTGAAAGCAGTGCAACGCGAATGGCTTCCAGAATGTGCATGAACCGTTGTTCAGCGGCAGTTCGCGCCCCGCCCGCAATTTCCCCAGGGCCAGTCTAGCAGAGCAGGCGCCGCAGATTGTTATGCCAGCCCAGCATGAATGTTCAGCATTTTCGCGGCGCTTCGCGGCCGCTTATCTTTCGTCCACAAACCGGTGGAGGGAGTTATATCTGCCCTCGTCCGCCCAAGCACTCTGGCGCTGGCGGACTGTCCCGTCTCCCGAGGTTTCCCCACCAACCCCTTACAATATTTCCTCCTCTCATCCGTCTTCAAGAGTGGATGAACGCACTGGCAAGTGGCGCTTTCATGACCGAGCAGGACCGGCGAATTTCCGAAATCGTTGCGGAAGAGCGGCCGCGGCTGCGCAATTTCATCCGCCGGCGCGTTCCCAACGACGCCGACGTCGAGGACCTGCTCCAGGAGGTGTTCTACGAACTGGTTGAAGCCAACCGCTTGCTGATGCCGATCGGCCAGGTGACCGGCTGGTTATTCCGCGTGGCGCGCAACCGCATCACCGACCTGTTTCGAAAGAAGAAGCCGGAGCTATTCGGTGATGTTGCCATCGCGGACGAAAACGGAGGACTGCTTCAGATCGAGGACCTGCTCCCCTCGCCCGATGCCGGCCCGGAAGCGGCCTACCTCCGCCGCGTGCTTCTCGATGAGTTGGAAGATGCGATCGACGAATTGCCCGACGAACAGCGTGAAGTGTTCATCGCGCACGAGTTCGAGGGACGCAGCTTTAAGGAATTGTCCGAGGAAACCGGCGTGAACCTGAATACGCTGCTTGCGCGCAAGCGCTATGCCGTGCTGTATCTGCGAGAACGGTTGCACGACGCTTACGGCGACTTTATGGAAGGGACGAAAAGGAAGTGAGGAACCTTATATGAGAAGGAAGAGATTGCTTTGGATTGCCCCGCTTGCGATTTTGGGGATTGTGCTCTTCGCCTTTGTCGGCGGCGAAGTGGTCAAGTTGCTATGGAACTGGCTGCTTCCGTCGCTCTTCGGATGGCGCATGATCACCTTCTGGCAGGCGTTTGCTCTGCTGGCGCTTTGCCGGATCCTTTTTGGAGGCCACGGCTGGCGCGGGCCGCGCGGCCCGCGTTTTCGCGAGCGAATGCGTGAGCGCTGGTCACAGATGACCCCCGAGGATCGCGAAAAGCTGCGGGAAAGATGGCGGCAACGTTGCGGCCCATTCGGGCAAGAGGAGCCCAAACCGGCACAGTAGGAAGGCGCTGTTGAAGGCCAGAGTTGACCGTTGCGGGAAAGAATAGGCCCTGACTGTGGTCAGGGCCTCTTACTGAGACGAGTAATGGATGCTACTTCTCGCCTACCAGCGCGTTGATCAATCCCTGGCCGTTGGGACTGCCCCACCCCGTCACCAGGTCATAGCCGACCACGGCCGAATAGCTCCCGGATTTGCCGCTCGTAATATCGTGGAAGTCCGTGCCGTAGCTCGAGCTCACGCCAAACGGATAGATATAGGGGTTGATGAAGCCCAGCGTCGAATAGCCATCCGACTTCAACTGCTGGTTGGCCAAAGCAACATACCCGGCCCACATGGGGGCGGCGAAGCTCGTGCCGCCGTATTCATTGGCAGTGCAGGCCTGCTGGTCCGCGCAGACGTAAAAAGTAAAGTTGGCATTAGCGGAAACGTCCGGCCCGTTGCGCAGTGTAGTTGAACCCTTATTGCTCGAGTTGATCACCCCGGCAATCTGCTGCCACGATGGAATCGGAATCCCGTCCGGCGAGATGCCGCCTCCGCTATCTGTCCACGCTGTTTCCGACTTCCACGGTCCACCCGCGCTCGCGGTGGTCAGGTCGGTACCGCCCACGGAGACAATATTGGCGTCGTCCGCAGGCCAAGCCTCCGCCGCGCCGGTCTTCTTCCATGTGGAGTTGTCGCCCGAAGCCACAAAGAAGTTCTGCCCCTGCGCCGCCATCTTCTGGAAATAAGGATCGAGCGTGGAAGCATCCGCGGGCGTCCATCCCCAGGAGCAGCCGATGGTGGTCGGCAGCGGGCTGTGGGTAGTCATCGAGCTGATGATGGCCGTATCGGTCGAGCCCACATACATCACCAGGCTGGCCAGCCCCGGCGCCATGCCCAGAGCCTGCGTCATGTCGAGGGTTTGCTCGGTATCATCACAGTAGCCGCCCCTTCTCGTGTACAAGCAGCTGGTGCTCGTGCCATCGGTGGAGAACAACGTGATGGGCACGGCGTTGGTTTGCTTGACGTTCTTGTAATAGGTATTCAGGTCCGCGATATCGGTCCCCAAATACTCAAGCAATCCCAGGTTCTGGCCGCTTCCGGTTAGAGACGTTCCTCCGTAATAAGCCGCGCGCATATCGCTGCCCAGGAATGATTTCGACGGCCCCGAGCCGGTGGTTGCATGCGTGACGACTTTATCCGGAGCGATACCGTGCGCCTTGGCGAAGTCGCTCTTCTTTACATAAAGCGGATGTGGAATGGAGTAGTTGTCGAGGCCGGAAATGTGCCACAACGCAAATGGCAGGTCAACCGTGGGCTCACGGTCCGGTGCGTAGAAGATTCGGTTCTCGGTCGGATGGCTGTAGGTCAGAAGATTTACGTGAAATGCTGACTCGATTGCCGAGACGGATCCCTTCACCTGAACTTCCATACCGTCCCGCGAGCCGCCGACTACAGTGAGACCATGGCCCTGGACGTAACGCACCACCGCATCATAGTGTTCTTGCGTCGGACCGAACCGTTCCGTGAACTCGGCTGGTGTCAGATAGTGGTTGTAGTTCGGGCTGAACGAGTTTTGTAGCTCGAAGAGAAAGGCGTCCAGACCGGCTTGATCGCGCAGGGGCAGAACCACATCCAGCTGCATCATGCGGTTGCCCGGGAGGTGGCCCACCACCTTCGCCTGCCCGTTCAAGGTAGCTTCGCGCGTATGGCGCGTCATCAGGGTTTGTGCACCGCCTGGCATCGCTGCTATGCATACCAACGATGCAATGGATATCACCGCTGCAAGAATTCTCCGGTTCACGACTCCTCCTGGTGTTCTGATTTGTATGCGGTTGGTCGGGGCTAGAGACCCTGCCGGGGGCGGCAAGCATCACTTCGCCCTTTCATCCCCTACACCTAGACGAATGCTCACTCTTGGCGCGAAAACGGCCCTGAGGATATACCGATCTCCTGTGGATTTCAATGCATGAGAACCAGTTTCTCGCAACTCATTCGTTTCCAATCACTTAACTAGATCAAAGAAATCCAAAAAAAAGACTTGACATGATCTAGTGTTATGGTTATGTATATCACTAGATATAGTTGAACGGCTTTTCGAGCAGGGCACGAACGCCCTGAGTTTCGGACGCCCAACTATAACCAGCGAAATGAATGGATTAAGGAGAACACAATGAAATCTCTTCAGCCTCTGTTATTCGTTGCCGTGATTGCGTTATCCACTGCGGCGATGGCTCAATCCGATGCGCAAAAGTCCTTCGACACTTTGAAAACTCTGGCTGGTTCCTGGGACGGCGCGGTGACGACCGTCCCACCACAAGCCGAGATGGCAGCCAAGCAAATCCACGTGACTCTCCGTGCTACTTCAATGGGCAACGCCCTCCTGCACGAGATGACCATGAGCGGAAGGCCCGACAATCCCATCACCATGCTTTACCTCGACGGCAATCGCTTGCTTCTTACTCATTATTGTGACGCCGGAAACCGGCCGCGCATGGTGGGCAAGATTTCGCCCGACGGTAAGACCGTGGACTTTGATTTTCTTGATGTCTCCGGCAGCACCGAGTACGGACACATGCAGCACGCGGTTTTCACCGTCGTTGACGCGAACCATCATTTCGAAGACTGGACCTACCTGGAACCCGGGGACAAAGCGGTCCGCGCCCACTTCGACTTGCAGCGGGCAAAGTAAAGGGAAGCCTTGCGTCAGCGGAATGGAAACCACAATGGATCGTGAGTGGAACGATAGTCAGCCGATTTACCGCCAGCTTCGAGACCGCGTCGTGGCCATGATTCTCGATGGCGTGCTCAAGGAAGGCGATCCTCTGCCCTCCGTGCGTACCGTTGCGGCGGAATATCGGGTCAATCCGCTCACGGTCCTGAAGGGATATCAGGAACTGGTGGATGAGCAACTGGTCGAGAAACGGCGAGGTCTGGGAATGTTCGTCAAGCCGGGTGCGCGTGACCTGCTGCTGCAGGCCGAGCGCCAGAAATTTCTCGCGGACGAGTGGCCCAGAATTTCCGCTACCATCCGCCGGCTTGGCCTTACTCCGGAGCAATTGCAGAACTCCGGCGTAACCGGGCCGCCTCCGTCGGATGCCGCCACAGAAAAGGAAGAGGACCCGAAGCCATGACAGTGATAGAAGCACGCGGCTTGCGCAAAGCTTTTGGCGCCACGGTGGCGCTGGACGGTGTGGATTTGCGGATTGAAGAGGGCCGCATCCTTGGCCTCATCGGCCCCAACGGCGCCGGCAAGACCACTGCGCTCAATGCAATCCTCGGCCTTACTCCGTATCAGGGAAACCTGAAGGTGCTGGGCCGCAATCCCTGGGCCCAACGCGATCGCCTCATGCGCGATGTCTGCTTCATCGCCGACGTCGCCGTGCTGCCGCGGTGGCTGCGGGTTTCGCAGGCGCTCGATTATGTGGCCGCCGTCCATCCCCGCTTCGACCGTTCTAAAGCAGAAGGTTTTCTTGCCAGGACCGCCATAAAACCTGCAAGCAAGGTCAGGGAATTGTCGAAGGGCATGGTGGCCCAGCTGCATCTTGCCCTCGTCATGGCCATTGACGCCCGGCTTCTTGTGCTCGACGAGCCAACCCTCGGACTTGACATCCTGTACCGCAAGCAGTTTTACGACTCGCTGCTGAACGATTACTTCGATCGCAGCCGGACGATCGTTATAACTACCCATCAGGTGGAGGAAATTGAGCACGTTCTTACCGATCTGATGTTCATCCATCGTGGCCGCATCGTGCTCAATTGCAGCATGGAAGAATTCGAAGCCCGCTATGCGGAAGCGGCGGTGCATCCCGATCGCTTAGCCGCGGCGCGCGCACTCAAACCGATTCATGAACGCCAGAGGCTTGGCCGTAACGTTTTTCTGTTCGATCGCGCCGACCGCCAGCAACTGGCCGCGCTCGGCGAAGTGCGGACCCCAAGCATCGCCGATCTGTTCGTTGCCGTGATGAGCGCTCAGCCAGCCGAAGTAACGAGAGGAGCCGCCCTGTGAACACCCAATCGAGCGCCATGCGCGAATTCCCGCCAGTTTCTGAGCAACATGCTGCGCCTTCCATCTCGGCAGCCCGCCTGATGGGCTGGTCAGTGAAACGCGAATTGTGGGAGAACCGTTACGTCTATATCGTTCCGCTGGCGGTCGCGGCGGTCGCCCTCTTCGCATTCCTGATTGCCACCATCGGACGCGCCATGTCAACGTCCGACATGGTCCAGCGCCGCGCAATCCTGGAGGAGCCCTACACCTTCGTTACCAGCCTGATCATGGCCGCGGCTTTCATCGTCGGCCTCATCTACTGTCTCGAGGCCATGCACGGCGAGCGTCGCGATCGCAGCATCCTGTTCTGGAAATCTCTGCCGGTTTCCGATCTCATCACCGTGCTATCGAAACTGAGCATTCCGCTCGTCATTCTCCCCTTGTTCAGCTTCGCGATCGTCGTGGTTGCGCAAATCACGATGCTGCTCCTGAGCACTATTGTGCTCGTTGGAAATGGCATCAGCGCCGGTCCCCTATGGACACGGCTGTTCCAGATGCTCCTGGGCCTGCTTTACCACCTCGCAACCGTGCACATGCTTTGGTACGCGCCCATCTATGCCTGGCTGCTGCTGGTTTCAGCCTGGGCGCGGCGCGCGGTATTTCTCTGGGCAGCTTTGCCGGTGGCGGCGGTCGGAATTATAGAGAAGCTGGCCTTCAACACTTCTCATTTCGTTGATTTTCTGAAGTACCGCATCACCGGCCCCGAGATATTTGATGTGCCGGACACTGGGCCAATGGCCCACTTCAGTTTGGGTCGGTTCCTGTTGACCCCGGGTTTGTGGGCTGGACTGATCTTTGCCGCCGCTTCTGTGTTCGCTGCTGCCCGCCTGCGGCGTTATCAGGGTCCGGTGTAGGGAATTGCTCCGGTAACACGGCTCTTGACAAGCGCGTGGCTGATTGAACCATGCACTGGCAATCACAAGGAGAAACAGTATGAGCACGGCAGTCGTAACTAACCCCTTTGAATTGGATTCCTTTGCCGACAGCGCCTTGAAAGCGGCGACCCGCTTTTGGTTCGTAGTGGCAGTAATCGGGCAACTCGTGTTTGCCTTTGCCGTCGCCTCTTTCTATGGCCTGACCGCCCTGCGAGGCGACTACCTCGGGTGGGGTAGATTCATCACGCATGGCTATATTCCGGGCGATTCTGCGGGCAACCTCGCCATCTTCATCCATGTTTTCTCGGCCGTAGTCATCATGCTCGCCGGAGCCGTACAACTGGTTCCGCAAGTGCGCGACCGCTTCCCTGCCTTTCACCGCTGGAATGGACGCATTTACCTGCTGACCGCCCTCCTGGTCAGCTTGGCCGGCCTCTACATGACCTGGATTCGCGGAAGCATTGGCGATCTCTCGCAACACCTCGGCGGAAGCCTCAATGCGGTTGTGATCTGGATCTGCGCCGGCATGGCGCTGCGCAATGCTCTGCGGCGCGATTTCAGAAGGCACCGCCGTTGGGCGCTTCGCCTCTTTCTGGCGGCGAGCGCGGCATGGTTCTACCGGATCTCTTTCTTCTTATCGCTCGCGCTCAACCAGGGGCCCTTCGGTTTTGATCCAACTACCTTCCGCGGCCCCTTCCTCACTCTTATGTCTTTCTCGCAATATTTGTTTCCGCTCGCCGTTCTGGAGATTTATTTCCGCGCCCAGGACCATCCCGGTGCGCTCCGCCGCGTGGCCACTGCCGGCATGCTGTTTGTGCTCACCCTCGCAATGGCCGGAGGAATTCTCGCCGTCACTTTGGCCGTATGGGTGCCCGATGTCAAAGCCGGCTTCGATCCTCGGAAATCCATTGCAGAAACCTTGTCGGCGACCATCGCTTCGAGCGGCATTGACGCGGCACTGCAGCAATACCATGACCTGAAGGTTACGCAGGCCGCAGCTTATAACTTCGACGAAGACCAGCTCAACACCCTCGGGTACCAGCTCATTCGCGCCAGGAAATTCAAACAAGCCATTCGGATTCTCGAGCTCAACGTCGAGGCCTTTCCGCAGTCCAGCAACGTGTATGACAGCCTGGGCGAGGCTTACATGGACGACGGAGATAGGACGCTGGCCATCGCGAACTACGAAAGATCGCTCGAACTGAATCCGAAGAACCGTAACGGGGCTGTGACGCTTGAGAAGATCAAAGTGCCGTAATGGGTGGGGTATTTCTACTCAGGTTTGCCGATTGATCAGCTCAAACCCTCCCATCTCTCTTCAACCGATACCTGCGGCCGCGCCACGTGATCGTACTGCCAAAGAATCCGGCGAGCCAGAAGCAGAAGCTGATCAGGTCTTCGACAGGCAATAAGAACCAGTTGATTCTCGCGCGCAGAACACGTGCCGAAACCACATAAGCGGCCAGTCCGCGCACCAGAAGTGCCGCTGGCAGCACCGGCCACCATGCAGGCTGGGCTGCTGAAACCAGCAAGGCGAGCGGCAGCGGCATGGTGAACAACTGGCCGAGATAACCCCAGGGCCGCGAGCGCCGCGTGCTTCGCACCCAGCGCAGGCGGTGCGCGATGCTTTCCCTCAGCGTCGCGCCACCGATGTGGTGCTCAATCACGTAGGAAGAAAGCATCACCCCGTAACCGGCCTCGGCGGCAAATTTGCCCATCACGAAATCTTCCGCAAGGTAATCCTTGAAGCGCTTGAAGCCTCCAATGGATTCGAGCACGCTTCGCCGCGCCACAATCGTCGGCCCGACGGCAAAGCGCATGCCTTCCATCATTCTCGCGACCAGTATCCCGGCAATGAAATCCGTATTCATGCCAATAGCCTCGAGCCGCGACCACAAGCTTGGCCCGGCAACAGCGCGGTAGGGACAAGTCGCCAGGCCGAGAGTTTTATTCTGAAACTCCGCAGCCACGTCGCGCAGTAGATTCGGAGTAACCCGGGTATCGCTGTCGCTCATGACCACAAGATCGTTGGCCGCCGCCGCGAGCATGAGTTCCAGGCTGTAGACTTTGGCGTTCGCGTACGGCGGTTCGCCGGTGAAGATCAATCGCGTCGGAATTCTTGAATATTCCCGCCTCAGCCTTTCGGCTACCGCTCCTGCTGGGTCGCCCGCATCCCGCACTGCAAAAACAATCTCGTATTCCGGATAGTCCTGCTCAAAGAAGGTCCGCAAATTGGATTCGAGTTCGAGGTCGAGGCCGGCGAGAGGCTTGAGGATACTGATGGGCGTCGGCGTCCTCAAATCCGAAGGCCGTACTGCAAGATAACGGCTCGCCGCGACAATCGAAAGGATGGAAGATACGAACGCGCCGATAAGCAAAATCAGAAAAAATGTCGCTGCAAGGATCGCCGGCTCCATAAGGGCGCAGTTCGCTTGGACCGCAGTTCGCTGGAAGAAGACAGCGCCATTATACGGGCTGGAATCACTCGATGGCAGGTATTGTCAGCTTAGAGGCCGTCGTGTCCCCGCTTACCGCTTCCAGCACCTCGCGGATTTTTCTTCCCAGCATTTTCAGCGAGAACGGTTTTTGCAGAAAGCGAATAGTGACGTCAATGTTTCCATGCCGCAGCACGGTTTTTTCAGCATAGCCCGAAACAAACAATACCTTCATCGCAGGACGATCGGCCAAAAGAAGTTCTGCCAGCCTGGCACCGCCCATCTTTGGCATCACCACATCGCTGATCATCAGGTGAATCGCGCCGGCATGGTCTTTTGAGACTCGAAGCGCATCTTCTCCATTGGCCGCCTCCAGTACCGTGTAGCCATTTTGCGCCAGGAATTGCCGCGCCGACTCCCGGACGGCAGCCTCGTCTTCTACCAGCAGCAAGGTTTCCGAGCCTCGGAGCGGCAGTTCAACTGGCTTGCTGGGTTGTATCTCAGCAATTTCCTGCTGCACTCGTGGCAGATAAATCTTGAAGGTCGTGCCCATTCTGGGTTCGCTGTAAACCCAGATAAATCCGCTGTTCTGTTTCACAATTCCGTATACCGTCGCCAGCCCCAGACCCGTCCCTTTCCCTTCTTCTTTTGTGGTGAAGAACGGCTCGAAAATGTGCGAGAGGTGTTCAGGAGGAATTCCGCTGCCCGAGTCTGTGACTGCCAGCATCACATATTCCCCCGGCGGTACGATGGAATGCCGCTGCACATATGCCTCCTCCAGGCGCGCATTTGCAGTCTCAATGGTCAGTTTGCCGCCGCTGGGCATCGCGTCCCGTGCGTTGACGGCCAGGTTCATCAATATTTGTTCAATTTGCACCGGATCAGCTTGCACTTTGCCAAGGCTCGGCCCTGGAATGAAAAGCAGCTCAATATCTTCGCCCAGCAGGCGAGGCAGCATTTGCGCGATTTCGCTCGTAATGTGGTTCAGGTCAAGATGCTGCAGCGTCTGCACTTGTTGGCGGCTGAACGCCAGCAGTTGCCGGGTAAGCTCGGAGGCGCGCCGCGCAGCGCCCATGATCTCCCGCACGTTGCGCCGCAGCGGGTGCTCGGAGGCGAGTGAATCCTACATCAGTTCAGCGTACGCGCTGATCACCATAAGTAAGTTGTTGAAGTCATGGGCGACCCCGCCTGCCAGGCGTCCTACCGCGTCCATTTTTGTGGCTTGCCGAAGCTGGCCCTCCAGCCTTCGCCGTTCGGTGATGTCCCGATCAGTCGAAATGAAGTTGATAATCTGCCCCTTGGAATCACGCAACGGCGTAACCGTCTTTTCCGAGAAGAAGGTCTGGCCGTTCTTTTTCCGGTTCACCACTACCCCGCGAAATACGTTGCCGGAGAGGACCGCCTGCCACACCTCCTGATAAGCCTGTGGAACCGGGTGGTCGGAAAGCAGAAGCAGGGACTGCCCAATCGCCTCGTCCCGCGGATAGCCAGTCAGCGATTCAAAAGCGGGATTCACATATTCGGTGCGGCCTTCCCGGTCAGTCATGATTACCAGGTCATCTGACTGCTCGACCGCCCGCCAGAGTTTCCGCAGCATCTCTTCCGCTTTCCGGCGTTGCCTCTCCTTGCAATAGACGGAAAGCGCGCTGTCGATCGCTCGGATGGCGCAAACTACCTCTGGATCAGAGCTGTGCGCTCGAATGCCCGCGCTGGATTGCAGCGCTTCGTTCAATGCAGCGTCGCTCACATGGTCGCTGACAAAAACCACAGGCACGCCCGGGTTTTCTTTTCGTAGATTCTGCAACTGGCCATTTGAATTTTCCCCGGGAACGTACTCGCACAACAGGAGGTCGTAGCCGCCATCTTGCGCACCGGTCGAGGCTTCTGTCGACGACCGTACAAGATCAACCTGTAAGCGCGAGCCGGGGCAATGGGTGAGAAGCTCGCCCAGGTACGCGAAATCCTGTCCGCCGACCAGCAACAACTTCAATACAGCCCTAACGGGTTCTTCCCCAACTGCTCTCTTCATCCTCCGTTCCTGCCACCCAATACATCGGAAGGAGCTGAAGCCACCATCGTGGCCGTAATGAATTGCCCGACGACGCCCGGCAAGCCGAGTCTTACTTCAGGAAAAACACCAATTCAGGAACGCCACGGCACTACATTCCTCATTTTTCTGCGCGCAGGTTCTTTGGTTAGTGTCCTAATCGGGGCGTTTGTCCTTCGCGGCCCCTGCAGCAGAGGCGTGTAGGCCCGAATTTAAGACACTCCGTAACAACTCGTTATGCGATTTTGCGTATATTATTAGGGCCCAAATCCGCCAAATTGCACGAATCGCGAGGTGCTGAATGCAAAGTTTCCGTGGCAATCTCACAGTCATGTTTCTTATCTTTGTTGTTCGCATCGCCTCCGCGCAGGTCGCTCCCGCTTCGCAGCCGCCGTTGTGGAGCTCGAAGCCCGATCTCGCCGCGTTCGAGAAAATCGAAGAAACTAGACTTGCGGCCGCCAGCCAGTCAGTGGATCAGATCTTGACCGTCAAGGGAAAGCGGACGATCGAGAACACCCTGGCTCCTTACGATGAGGCGATTCGCCAACTGAATGCGGCCAATAATTTTTCCAGCCTGATGGAGGCCGTTCACCCCGATGCTTCGTTCCGCGACCACGCCACCGAAATGACCCGTAAAGTGAGCGCCGCCCTGACCACGCTTTCCCTCAACCACGACGTTTACCTGGCTTTGTCCTCTCTGGACGCCACTCAGGCCGACGCGCCGACGCGCTATTACCTTAAGCGGCGCCTGCTGCAATTTCGTCTTGCCGGTGTGGATAAGGATGACGCCACTCGCGCTCGCCTCAAAAAACTGAATGATCAGCTCACCGAAGAGCAGTCCGCGTTTGAACGCAACATCAATGATGGGCAGAAGACAGTCAAAGTCACAGACCTCTCGGAACTCAATGGCCTGCCCGCCGATTACATCGAGCGCCACAAACCAGCCGCGGACGGCAGCATCACCATTACCACCGACTATCCGGACGTTCTCCCGGCGCTGAAGTTCAGCGAGAGCGATGCCCTTCGCCGCCGCCTCTTCGAGGCTTTCGATACCCGCGCCTATCCCAAGAACAAAGACGTTCTTACCAACATGCTGCAAACACGGTACGAGATCGCGACTCTGCTGGGCTACAAATCCTGGGCCGATTACAACGCTGCCGACAGCATGATCGCAAAAGGCGACAATATCGCTGCCTTCATCGCCCAGGTGGACACGGCTTCGCGTCCATTGGCGGAAAAAGAATTTGCCATGCTGCTAGCGGAAAAACACAAGACCGCCCCCTCCGCAAAGGAGGTTGGCGACTACGAGTCCGGGCATTTGAGCGAACTGGTGCGGCGCTCGAAGTACGACTTCGATTCCCAGTCCGTGCGCCCTTATTTTCCTTACCAGGAAGTGAAGAAGGGAATTCTGGATACCGCCGCCACCTTGTTTCACCTCACCTTCAGGCAGGAAGAAGGAGTTCCCGCATGGGACCCCGCGGTCGAAACCTGGGATGTACTCGACAACGGCCAGATGATCGGCCGATTTTACCTCGACATGCATCCGCGTGCCGCCAAATACACTCACGCCGAGATGTCGCCAGTGCTCGACGGCATTCGCGGCAAACAGCTTCCCGAAGCTATCCTCATCTGCAACTTTCCCAAACCTACAACGAGTGACCCGGGATTGATGGAGTATAGCGACGTCGTGACCTTCTTCCACGAGTTTGGCCACCTGATGCACTGGATCCTGGGCGGGCAGCAGCGGTGGGCCGGCATCAGCGGTATCAGCATGGAAGGCGATTTCGTCGAAGCGCCATCCCAGATGCTGGAGGAGTGGATGCACAGTCCGCAGGTACTGGCTTCCTTTGCCCGCCATTACAAGACCGGCGAGCCCATTCCGTCCGACCTCGTGGCCCGCATGAACCGCGCCTCCGCCTTCGGGCGCGGCATGAGCGTGGCTCAGCAGAATGAGTACACAGCGATTTCCTACGATATTTACAAGACCCAACCCCAGCAGGTTGACTTGGACGCAGTTTGTGTACGGGACGAACGCGTCTACACACCACTCACGCCGCTGCCTGGTACTCACATGTATGCAGCTTTCGGACATCTTGCTGGCTATTCGTCGGCCTACTACACCTATATGTGGGACAAGGTGATTGCCGAGGATTTCTTCAGGCAGTTTGACCAAAGCAATTTGCTGGCCGGCGAGACGCCCATGCGCTATCGGCACGTCGTCCTTGAACCCGGCGGCTCCATGTCCGCCAATGATCTCGTCAAGAATTTTCTGGGCCGCGAGCAAAACATGACAGCCTTCGAACACTGGATGGGGGAGGAGTTTGTGGCCGCACCCGACAGTTCGAAGCCGGCCGGGCAATAGCCGGCTCAACCCACGCCACAAACGGTCCACTCGCGGCTGAGTGTGCCCTGTCTGCCTGTCTCCGGAGTGCGCTACTCTTTCTACGACAAATCTGGTGATATGGAGCTTGTGGCCGAGCCGCGCTCGCTTATCGGATATCCCGACAACTTCCTGCGCAGGGGCGAGGAGTGCGCCTACGTTCAGCAACGCGGATACCGCACCGTGCGATGGTCGTACCGGCAGGTCGCGGGTACCTCCTTCCAATTTGCCCGCGAACTCGAGAGTCGCGCAATCGCGAAAGGCGACAAGGTGGTTCTTTGGGCGCCCAATTCTGCTGAATGGGTCGCCGCATTTCTTGGTTGCGCGCTGCGCGGTGTCGTCGTAGTTCCGATGGACCACGCTGCGGCTGCGGGCTTCGTCATGCGGGTCCACGCCGAAGTAGGTTCCAGACTTCTGCTTTGCTCGCGGGAGCATGTTCCGCCCGGTGTGCCTGCCATTGTTGTCGAGGATCTCGCTGAGACGCTGCAATCTCACTCCCCTCAGCCTTACCCTTCGCCTCACGTCACGCACTCTGACCCATTGGAAATCGTATTTACCTCCGGCACGACGGCCGAGCCAAGAGGCGTCGTAATCACCCACGGCAACGTCCTCGCCAACCTCGAGCCGCTGGAGTTTGAAATCCGGAAATACCTCAAGTACGAACGGCTGGTTCATCCGGTGCGGTTTCTTAACGTTTTGCCGTTGAGCCATGTTTTCGGGCAGTTCCTCGGAGTTTTTCTGCCGCAGTTGCTGGGCGGAACAGTTGTTTTTCACGAATCCCTGAATCCGGCGGAACTGATCTCGACCGTCCGTCGCGAGCGTGTCTCGGTGCTCGTAGCAGTACCCCGGGTGCTGCAATCACTGCAAGAAAAGATCGAACGTGATCTCGAGGGCGAGGGCCAGCGGGAGAAATTCCGGCGGAAATTCGAGTCTTCCGCCGGAAGGCATTTCTTACACCGCTGGTGGATTTTTCGCAACGTTCATCGCCGCTTCGGGTGGAAGTTCTGGGCCTTCATCTGCGGCGGAGCCGCTCTGGACCGCGCAACCGAGGAATTCTGGGGAAGGCTTGGCTACGCGGTAGTTCAAGGCTACGGATTGACCGAGACCACCTCGCTCATCAGCGTGAACCATCCCTTCAGGCTCGGCAAAGGTTCCATCGGAAAAGTGCTGGCCGGCCGTGAAGTCAAGCTGGCAGCTGATGGCGAGATCCTGGTCCGCGGCGGAGGAGTCGCCTCCGGCTATTGGGAACGGCGCGAACTCAAGCCGGTCGTTAAAGAAGAGGGCTGGTACCGTACCGGCGATCTTGGCGAACTCGACGCGGAAGGGAATTTGTATTTCAAAGGGCGCAAGAAAGAGGTAATTGTCACATCCGCGGGGATGAATGTTTATCCGGAAGACTTGGAAGCTGCACTGCGGGCGCAACCCGAAGTGAAAGATTGTGTCGTTGTTCCCTTGCCGCGCGATGGAAACGCCGAACCGTGCGCCGTTCTGATTTTGCGTGATCCTGACGTGAGCGCGGGGAGCATAGTGCAAAGAGCCAACCAGTCGCTCGCCGAATATCAGCGCATGCGCGAGTTTTCTGTGTGGCCCGGGCAGGACTTTCCTCGGACTGGGACCCAGAAGCCCCGCAGAAACTTGATCCAACAGGCTGTCCTCACCGAGCGGATGCAGCATTTGCCGACTGTACCTGCAGCCGGACCGCTTGCGGAATTGATCACCCGGATCATCGGGCGCGTCCCCCCCAGCTTAACGCCCGCTTCGAGCCTCGAATCAGATTTGAATTTGTCCTCGCTGGATCGTGTTGCGCTGCTCAGTGCGCTCGAAGACCGTTATCAGGTTGACCTCAGCGAGACCAGCTTTTCCGGCATGAGTACGGTTGGCGATCTGGAGCGCCTGCTCGGCGGGCCGCCAGTCGGGCGAAAAACTTTTCATTACGGGCGCTGGGCGCAGCGATGGCCGGTTACGTGGATACGCCTCGCCTCCAATTATCTTCTCTTGCGTCCTGCGGTTCTCTTGCTGGGCTGGCCACGCGTTGAAGGCCGCACGAATCTGCGCGGCGTGCGCGGGCCGGTGCTGGTGATTTGCAATCACGTTGGGGATATTGACGTTGGTTTTGTGATTGCGGCCTTGCCGCACCGCATCGGCAACAAATTGGCGACTGCCACTGGCGGCGAAGCGCTCGAAGTTTTGCGCACGCCGCCCAAAGAAAAGAATGCAGTCGCTAGGGCCTATGATCGCCTGAAGTGGGTCTTGGGCGTATCCCTTCTGAATCTTTTTCCCCTGCCGCGCGAGGCCGGCTTCCGGCACAGTTTCTCTTACGCGGGGGAATGCGTGGACCGCGGCTATAGTGTTCTGGTTTTTCCCGAGGGCCATCACACTACTGATGGAAACCTGCGCCCGTTTCGCGCCGGGATCGGCCTGCTCACCCGGAATCTCGGCCTGCCGGTCGTACCGATGAGAATTGATGGATTGTTCGAGCTGAAGCGGGCGGGGCAGAAAATCGCAAGGCCAGGAAAAATCCGGATCCGGATCGGGAAGCCGATTCAATTCCGCATGGACGCCGCGCCGGAAACGATCGCTGGCGAGTTGCAATTCAAAGTTCAGGAGTTGTGAGCTCACGAATCCTTCCGTAGCTGCCGGCAGCGGAACCGCCCCAACAAATAGCCCGAACTCTGCCGCTTGTTTATAATGGCACTCCATGAACCGCACTCGCATGTTCGCCGTGTTGTTACCGCTGGCGGTGTTTGCCTGCTCGCTGTTGGCCGCCGCTAAATCCGTAAAGGTCGAGATGAAAGATGCCAATGGAAAAAGCGTTGGCGCCATCATCATTACTCCGGCCGGTACCGGGATCAGTCTTGCCCTTCACCTCAAGCACTTGCCGCCCGGTCAGCACGCGATTCACTTTCATCAGAATGGCAAGTGCGATCCCCCGGATTTCCAATCGGCCGGGCCTCACTTCAACCCTGACAACAAAAAACATGGGTTGCTCAACGCCCAGGGGCCGCACGCCGGCGATATGGAAAACTTCACGGTCACAACAACGGGCGACACTCCGAACATCGCCATTACCAACCCCTTTGTGAATATGGGCAACGATAACCACTCGATTTTCAGCAACGGCGGGACGGCTTTGGTCATTCACGCCAAAGCCGACGACAAGCGCACCGACCCCTCCGGCGAATCCGGAGACCGCATCGCCTGCGGCGTAGTGTCCCCGCACACGCATTGGTGGTAGGGTCGTTGCGGAGCACGTTTGTGGCGCGTGCGCCCCCACATGCGCAGAGTTTGTTCCACTTTGCCGGCAGCTGTATACAAAATGACGGCGTGCGGCCGTTAATTCACGCTCCCTGATTCCACCTAGTTGTCATCTTGATTCGCACCGGGAGTATGGCGCGTGCGCGTCCCACGGGCAGGATTTTTCCACTCCAGCCAGCGGTGGAGGCGAATCCCACTCCAAAATCCACGATTTCGCACTCACCTATCCCACCTGCTTCACATCTTGATTCATACTGCTTTATGTTCCGCTGGGCATGGATGAACGACTAAATGACCAATGACGGTTCTACTTTTTCCCTTCCAGCCTATCCAGCACGCGGTCGAAGTCATCGAGCGTCGCGTACTCCAGGATGATCTTCCCTTTGCCTTTACGGTCGCGGATGCGCACCCGCACTCCGAGCATCTGGTGCAAGCGGTCCTCGACTGCGCGGACATTGGGATCGAGCCAGCGCGCCGCGCCCTGCTTCCCCGACGGCGACTTCGAGCGCTCGACCAGAGTTTCCAGCTGGGCGACCGAGAGCCGTTTGCTGACCGCCGTTTCCGCGATGCGCGCGATCAAGTGGCTGTCGTCAAGCTGCAACAACACGCGCGCTTCACTGAAGCCGAGCCGCCCCGCGCCCAGATGGTCCTGCACCGGCCTAGGTAGCTTCAGCAGCCGCATGTAATTGGCCACCGATTCGCGGGACATCCCCACGCGTTTACCGATCTGCTCCTGCGTGAGTTTGAATTCCAGGCTCAACCGGGCGAATGCGGCGGACTGCTCCATGCAGTTCAGGTCCTGCCGCTGCAGGTTTTCAATCACTGTCATCTCCGCCGCCTGCTGGTCGGAAACGCTGCGTACAATAGCAGGGATGGTGGTTTTGCCCGCCATCTTCGAAGCGCGGCAGCGGCGCTCGCCGAGGATCAGCACATAGCGCCCATTTGCACCTTGACGAACCACGATCGGCTGCACCACTCCGCTGGCCTGGATTGAAAGAGACAGCTCCACCAGGGCCATTTCGTCGAACAATTCCCGCGTCTGGTATGGGTTGGCGTCAATCAGATCGAGCGCAATTTCGGTGACTCCGTCGGCGGCTTGGGCGTGCATGGCAGGCAGGGTCGCGGAATGCCCAAAAGCCGCCGTGGTAGCGGCATTCGAAGCAGCCCCCACCGCCGTGCCTGCCACCACACGCGGCCCCGCTGGCAGCAACGAATCGAGCCCGCGCCCCAGGGCGCGGCGTTTTTCCGGGGATGAGGTTTCAATCACTGGGGCCGATTTCTCGGCAGCGGTCGTCATGCGGGTTTGCTCCTCCGTGGTCTGTGTTGCATATTGATAATCACCGTTCCGACAGGTTGATGGTGATCAGCTTGTTCCGCTCCTTGATCCAGCGCTTCCATCGCGGAGCATTGACCACCTGCTTCTCTTCGATTGGCGCTTGCTCTGCCGCTTCCCATTCTGCGACAAGCTCGACAGGCATGCTTCGGTCGAGAATCTCTTTGGCCAGTTGAATGTAACTTTCCGCTCCCCGCGATCGTACGTCATAGATAAGAGCCGGCTTGCCGTGGCTAGGCGCTTCCGCTAAACGCACGTTGCGCGGGATGGTGGTCCTGCACAGCTTGTCCCCGAAAAAGCGCGAGAGTTCGGCGGTAACTTGCTGCGCCAGGTTGGTACGATCGTCGAACATGGTGAGCACAACACCTTCGATCGCCAGCTCGGGATTCAATCCGGCACGGATGCGCTCGATGGTATCCAGCAACTCGGACACACCTTCGAGCGCGAAGTACTCGGCCTGCATCGGAATCAGGACCGCATCGGCTGCCGTCAGGGCGTTGAGCGTTAAGAGATCCAGCGCGGGCGGACAATCCAGAATGATGTAGTGATAGCGGTCGCGCACCGCCGCCAGAGCATCCCTCAGCCGATACTCGCGGCGCTCGGCGTCAATGAGCTCAAGGTTTGCCCCAATCAGGTTCTTGTGCGATGGGATAACCCAAAGCTGCTCAAGTTCTGTGGGCTTAACTGCATCGGAAGCACTGGCTTCGCCCATGAGCAGATGATAGGTGCTGATTCGGCTGGGGTCTTTCGGCAGGCCGAGGCCGCTGCTTGCATTCGATTGCGGGTCGCAATCCACGAGCAGGGTATTGACTTCTGCGGCGGCGATGGACGAGGCCAAGTTGATAGCGGTCGTAGTCTTGCCGACGCCGCCCTTCTGGTTGGCTACCGCGATGACGCGTCCCATTCTTAGGTTGTGGAGAACCGAGAGTTGATCGCAGCATAGAGCCAAACCTTGTGGAATGGCAATGACTGATTTCGGTGCACGAGGGGATTCTGGTTATCTTGGCCCTGTTTTGGGAGGATAGGCGAGTTTCAGGCACCGTTTTGCACAATGTTCCACGTGGAACATTCGGGAATCTGGCAAGTGTTCCACGTGGAACATTGGAGCGGACCTGTGGGTAGAGAAGAAAACGAGTTGGTATATTGTGAGAAGTGTTCCACGTGGAACATTGTGTTACTGCTGTAAAATCTCGGACGAAAACGACGGACTTATTCCACTCTAAGCGTGCGGATGACTAATATCATACGATTAATCGGGACAAGTCGATTGTGATCTACCACTTTTGTGCCTTTCGACGCTAGTCAGTAACTACGCTGGTTCGTATCATGACAGTTGCGCGATGAGTTCGCCAACCAGAAGGACGCGACTCTGCGACAGTGGAATCGGCAGCGCAGCGTCCCAGCGAATGCCGTCGAACTCGTCTGCGGCGGGAACTTGAGCTTGTCCGATAAGCAAAGCCAGGCGCCCTCCGGGGCCGGCGAGGCGGAGGGCAGTCGGGAGCACCCGCTCGAAGCGCTCGACGGCGCGAAGGGTGACGGTAGCCGAGTCAAAGAACTCAACGTCTTCGGCGCGGCGAGTTATCACATTGACGTTTGTCAACGTGAGAGAGCGAGCAACCTCGCGCAGGAAAATTGCCTTCTTCTGATTCGATTCGATGAGCGTGAGCTGAAGTTCGGGCGCCCAGATCTTGATGGGAAGGCCGGGGAAACCGGCACCAGAACCGATGTCAATGAGGTGCGGGGCCTGGCCTGCGGCAACGCCGCTGCCCTGCTGGGAGGAGCTCTTTTCTACTTCGCTCAGAGCAGAGCCAGGACGAATGCGGGGATGCTTTAGTACAACCGGGGACGGTCCAGGGAATAGATGGCGAGCAGCAAAGAGAGATTCGCCGAAGTGGCGGGTCACGATTTCTTCAGGCGCCCGTACGGCGGTGAGGTTGAAGCGGGCGTTCCAGCGCAGCAGCAGGTCTAGGTAGGTTGACACAGCCAGAAGCTGAGATTCTGATAAACCTGCAGATTCCTCGGGGCTGGAGCCCGCGTGGAATGACAAGTCACCTTTGTCTTCTTTAGTTTGGGCCGTGAGGAAAGGGCGAAGCAGTTCAGCAATGCGGGCGGTTTCCACGAACGTGATTGTAGATGAAGCCCAGTTACGCCACGATATGGGAGACTGGATTCCGGGAGGACTGCATGCGAGGTCTGATGGCCGCAGTCGCGCTGACGCTGGTCGGGGCGGCGATGCTTACATTTGCCGAAAGCGCGGACCAGGGCGTCACGTCAGCGGTTGAGCAGGTGCTGAACAGCCAGGTTGAAGCATGGAACCGCCACGATCTGGAAGCTTTCATGGCCGGATACTGGAACTCGCCGGAGCTGACGTTTTTCTCCGGGGCAAACGTAACGATGGGATGGGAGTCCACGCTGGAACGCTACCGCAAGCGGTACCAGAGCGAAGGGCACAAAATGGGCAAGCTGGATTTTTCCGACTTGAACATTGAGCCGCTGGGAACCGAGGCGGCATTCGTGCGCGGCGCATGGCACTTGACGCTCGCCGACGGAAAGACTCCGCCAGAGAAAGCGCCGCACGGCAGGTTCACGCTCATCTTCCGCAAATTTCCCGAGGGATGGAGGATCGTGCACGACCACACTTCAGCGGCGGAGTAGATGCTGAGAAAAGAAGTCGGGTCGCAGGTTGTTGGGCCACGACCCGCACTGACCTTACTGCTTCACCCGGAACGCCACGTTGCTGGTCAATGTGCCGCTCGGCGTGGTCACCTGCACCTTGCCGGTGGTCGCGCCCGTGGGCACAGTAGTTGTGATTTGGGTATCGGACACCACGGTGAACGCCGCCGAAGTGCCGTTGAAGGTAACTTCGGTCGAGCCGGTCAGGTTGTTGTAGCCTCGTCACAGTCCGGGTGTAGCGGGCGGCGCCGCTCCCCCTGCAGCGCCGCCCATAGGACAGAACTACGCCCCCTTTGACCGCTTCCGTCCTAATTCGCCGTAATCGTGCCCGGACATTCGAGGAAACGATATGCCACAGGTATTCCAAGCTTGCTTGCCACGAACCGAGGCGGGGGCTTGGGGAGATATTCCGGATGGTTGCGCCAGAGCGTCCTCCGCGAGTTTTCTCAGCGGGAGAAGAACCACGTGGTTTGGCAAAAACTGGGACCACGAGCAGCCGACCGCCCGCTTCGGGGTAAAAGACAAGGCCCGATCTTGCACTAACTGTTCATGTTCATCGTGGGCAGTTGACCTTGTCGGTGACGGCGGTCAAGTGACACTGTGACCGACGACTTCGACTGTGGCGACCACACTGGCCACTTCCGCAATCGGGCGGGAGGGCTTATTCTGTTTGGCAGAAACTCTGGCTGAGGTTGCCTTTCCGACCTATGACTCCGTTTCATCTTTACTTATGGGTTGCCGCCTGTGGGGCGGCGTTAGTGGCGGCATATTACCTGTTCCGGCCGAAGCCGAAAACGGCAAAAGACCTGGAGCAGGAGCGGCGGGAGTGGCTCGACCGGGTGGGACGGATCACGGATGGAACCGTGGTTGACGTGCAGGAATTGCCGGGGAACGGGCACAAGTTTTCCATTCTGCTGATTTTTCACTATGACGTGGCGGGAGTGTCGTATGAGGCTTCGCAGGACGTGACCTATCTGCGGCACTTCATCAATCTGCACTCGTGCCGGCTGGGGCTGCCGACGTCGGTCAGGTACGATCCGCAGAATCCGGGGAATTCGATTGTGGTTTCGGAACGGTGGATGGGGTTGAGGCAATGAGAGCGGCGGCTGTTCGGCCTTCGTCGTTGGCCGATGGCCGTTAGTCGTTAGCAAGACCCAGAACCTCCAGAAGCCAAGGTTCAGCGGCCCTGGGGATTGAGCTCGGTGATGACGATGCGGGTGCGGTCGCGGAGAAGGATGGTGATGGCGGAGACGAATTTTTCCGAGAGCGAGTCGCGGATGGAGGCGGGAGCTTCGCGGGTGTCTCCGTATTCGAAGCGCGCGCCTTCGAGCTTGACCAGCAAGGCGCAGGAGACGTGAAAGGCCGGAGGAATCAGGGCGACAACTTCGGCGGGCGACACTTCGGAGATGATCCCCTCAAAGGCGCTGCGCGCGCCGGCGGTGACCATGGTCAGGCGCACTGGAGCGGTGCGATCCTTCAGTCCCTTCAATAACAGGACAGCTTCGTCAGGGGAGATCAGTCGAGGCTCCTCACAGCATAATACCGAAGATAGCAGCCCGGTGAGCTGCCCGGGCTTCAGTAGTGGGGCAGTTTGAAAAGGAAGCGAGCCAGAGGCGGGGTTCTTATCTGGCGCCGAGCGCGAGATGTCGCGCGGCTCGCCCAGATCCTCGCGGCGCAACAGAGGCTTGCCCAGGATGACAACCGAACCGCGCCACTTCGATTCCGGAGATGGAACCACAAAGGATAAGAATCCGGGACATAACAAGTGGGAGACGGCTCGCGTGCAGCACCATTTCTCCCGCTGGGCAAGGCCGACTCTGTTGCCACAGAATGTAAAAAGTGGTCGCGGGGTGGTGAACGGAGAATGCTTCGCGCGCTCTGCGGATGGTGACAAGGTAAATTTGAGCGGTCATCTCATTCGATACGAATCATGCTGGTAACGGGTGGTGAATGATGGGCAGTTCGCTGAGATTCTTGTTGAGCGGAGACCGTAAACGGCGTTTTCGCCGGATGAAAGTGGGAACATGCTCAATTTGGCGTTAATGGCGTCGGTGGCGCGGCAGATGACGGCCAGTACGGAGGTCAGCGTCGGCGAAAAGACTGCGCCGGTCAAGCGCACAAGCGTGCAGCGACTGAAAGCAGTGCGTTTCAGGATGCATGGGCGCGAGTACGAAGCGCTTGAGCAGAACGCGGCAAAGCCGAGCCGTTGGGGAGAGTTGGCGCGGGCAGGGCACCAAGTGGTGCAGTTTCGGGATTGTGTCAGTGGGAAATATGTAGGGGTGGCGGTGGATGGCAAAGTACAAGCGTATGGAAGGTAGGCAGATATCCGGCGGACAATAGTGGACGCCCACATTAATGCTCTACGCCTTGAGTATCGAGGCGGACACTCATAAGCCTCTCTCACCCGGGCGATAATCGCGGAGGGACCCGCGGTCCCGATTCATGACCAACTGGGACAAAGGAATCCTGAGATCGTTGCTCTGGCCGGGCGGAGCGCTATTGCTCGCGGCCATCGTGATCCTGCAAGCGGGAGCTGTGGCGGTTGCGCCATCATCGGTCAACTTTTATTACTACGCGGTGTTTGTGGCTGGGGTTTTGCTGGCGTGGCGGTTTCATTCCAGCCGGGTGATGTTCATGCTGCTGACGCTTCTGCTGGCGCAGCGGGCGATGGAGTTTTTTGGCGACGGAAAGGTTTCGGCGCATGGGCCAGGGCGGATTGCGTTTGAAGCTGTAGCGTTGCTGGTACCGCTTAACTTCATCATCTTGTCGTGGGCGCGGGAACGCGGATTCACGGTTGAGGCGAGCGCGCAGCGGTTGGGGCTGCTGTTTTTCGAGTCGGTGTTTGTGGCGGTGGTATGCCGTCCCGGAGCGGGAACCAGTCCGGCTTTTCTGCGGGCCGAGCTGGTGAGCCGGTCAATTTTCTGGTGGACGCGCATTCCGCAGTTGGCGTGGCTGGCTCTATTGGGGGCGATGGGGATTCTGCTGCGGCGGTTCTTTGTTTCCCGCAAGCCGGTTGAAAGCGGAATGCTGTGGTCGCTGGCTGCGGCGTTTCTGGGTTTGCAGGCTGGAGGAGTGGGGCGGGTCGCCAGCGGATATTTCGCGACAGCGGGACTGGCGCTGGTGAGCTCGATCGTAGAGACGACTTACCTGCTGGCCTATCACGATGAGCTGACCACGTTGCCGGCGAGGCGGGCGTTTAATGAGGCAACGCTGAGACTGCAGGCCCCGTATGCCGTGGCGGTGGTGGATATTGATCACTTCAAAAGCTTCAATGACATATACGGGCACGATACGGGAGACCACGTGCTGCGGCTGGTGGCGGGGAGATTCGCTCGTGTGAGCGGAGGCGGGGAAGTGTATCGCGTGGGCGGGGAGGAGTTCACGATTCTGTTTCCAGGGAAAACGGCGCGGGAAGTTCTGCCGCACGTCGAAGTGCTTAGGAAGGCGATTGAGGACTCGAAGTTCCGGGTGCGAGGAGTTCCCGAACGGCGCAGTGTGAACCGCGGCGTGGACCGGAGAGCGGTCAGCCCCAAAGCGGCCACGGCGCGAAAGCTGGCCCGCGAGGCAACGAGCGGAGAGCTCTCCGTGACCGTCAGCATTGGGGTGGCAGAGCCGAATGCGAGAACGCGCGAAGTGGAGCAGGTGATTCAGGCAGCGGACAAGGCGTTGTACCGGGCGAAGCAAGGTGGAAGGAATCGAGTGGAGGTAGCGGGGACGCAACAGGCGCGTAGCGCGAGAAGGAGGCGCAGCATCGCCTGATCATGGTTCCTTGGCGATACGCGGAAGAGCGGCTCTTCAGAGCACTTCTCAGCTTCAGAAACGTGCCCTTTAGGACCAGGGGCTAAAGCCCGTTGAGAGTTATTTCCGGTCTCGACGCGGCCATAAATGGCCGCTCTTCCACGTGCTGCATGGGGAAGCAAGAGCTACGCAGCTCAGAATGGAGATATTTCCCTTCTGCGCGGGCGAGGCGCCCGCGCCACACAGTCCTCTATTGGGGGAAGCCCACTTTGCGTACAAACGCCTCATAGCGCGGGTCTGAGTGGAGAGGATCGAACAATTGGTCCGTAGGCAACTGGCATAGATACATGCTGTGTTCCTCGTAGGCAACATTGAGCCACTCAAACGCGCGGTCTTTCTCTCCAAGATCAGCGTAGGTTTCGGCGATCAGGTAGGAAGCAAGATAGTCGGGTTTGATCTTTTCGCGGGCTACCAGGGTTTGGGCGGCCTTGCGTAAGGCCACCTGCGATCCACCGGATCGAAATCCGGAGTCGAGTGCGGCGGCGAAATCAAGTGCCATCTTGTCTCCTAAAAGCTGGGCGTAGGCGCGAAATTCGCGGATGGCCTCCGGGTACTTGTGTTCGTCCCAATAGGTGTAACCCAGCCCTTGATGGGTCACGGCAAAGGAGGGATTGTCGGCGCTCGCGTTGCTGTCAATTTCAATCGCCTTGTCGAATTGACGATTCATGCGGTAGGCATCGGCCTGGGCGTACGAGATGATAGGAGAAAGCGGATCGAGTTCGTGGGCGCGGTCGCACTCGGCGATGCCCTCCTGCAGCCGTCCAATATAGGAAAGCCCCTGGCACAGCCACTGATGAGCGGTGGCGTCGCTGGGATCCAGCGCGAAAGCCTTTCTAAGTTCGGCCTCGCCGCCAGAGAAATCCCAGTCGAACTGCATCCCGATGGAACCCAGGTCGGCGTGAGGACGCGCGAGGGTGGGATCGAGTTCGAGAGCCTTTCGCGCCGCGGCTTTGGCTTGGGTCATGGGATCTCGTGGATTGATGCCGCTGTAATCGGGAAGTACGGTATAAACGTCGGACAAGCCGGCGTAGGCAAGCGCATAGTTTGGATCTTTATCAATCGCCTGGTTGAAGTAAGAGAGCGCCGTCTCCAGGTCAGCGGTAGTGCGCTTGTTCCAGTAATAGCGGGCCTTGACGTAGAGTTGATAGGCCTCGGGATTCTGCGTGCCCTGGCGCGAGACTTGCTGCTTTTCTGTTCCGCTGAGGTTCGAGCGCAGCTTGCCCGCAATGTCGCCGGCGATTTGCTGCTGGAGCGAGAGAATCTCGGAGGGTTTGCCTTCGTATTGCGAACCCCAGATTTCAGTGTTGTCGTGGACGTTCGTCAGTTCGGCGCTCACCCGGACCGAGTTCCCGCTTTGCACGATTCTGCCCGTGAGCAAGGCGTCCACGGTCAAATCTTTGCCCACCTGCGCCACGTCAATTTCTTTGCCCTTGTAGCGAAAGACTGAGTTGCGGGACTTTACCTTCAATCCCGGCACATGGGCAAGGCTGGCCATAAGAGATTCAGTCAAACCGTCGTCGAGAAAATCGTTCGCGCTGCCTCCGGTACCGGAAAAAGGGATCACAGCGATGGATTCAATCTGTGGCCCGCTCGATTTCGTATGCAAGAACCAGATTCCGGCGGCGAGAGCAGCGACCAGCAATGCCACCAAAGCGATCGCTTCGTACCAGGATTTCGCTCCCGTGATTGGGAAAGCGGCGGACGATGTTCCCGAGTCGCTGGAAGAAACCGGCATCGAACGCGCCGAAATTGGCCGGACGGCGGAAGACGACTGAGGAACGGCAGCCGTTCCAGATAACGGCGGCTCAACCACGGCGGCCGAGCTTGCCGCTGAGCTTCTTCCTGTTTCATGCTCACGCTTCAACCTCTTTAGGTCGGCGCGCATCTCTGAGGCGACCTGGTAGCGCAGGTCGCGGTCTTTTTCCAGCGCCTTGGTGATGATGCGCTCAAGCTCCACCGAGACTTCTGGGTTCAGGCGAATGGGAGGGACGGGAGCTTTCTCCAAGATCGCGTTGAAGATCACAGCCGATGTTTCTCCGCGAAAGGGCAGGGTGCCGGTTGACGTCTCGTAGAGCACCGCGCCGAAGGAGAACAGATCGCTGCGGGCGTCGAGCTCCTTGCCGCGGGCCTGCTCGGGAGACATATAAGCGATGGTGCCGAGCGTCGTGCCAGGGCTGGTCAGGTGTTGATCATCCACGGTGGCCAGAGTTGCTTCCTTTGTTGCGGGCCCGCTTTGCGAAGAAACCTTAGCCAGGCCGAAGTCGAGGATTTTCGCGTGCCCGCGCTTTGTCACAAAAATATTTGCCGGCTTGATGTCGCGGTGGACGATACCTTGAGCATGGGCAGCGTCGAGCGCGTCGGCGATTTCGATGGCCAGCGACAGCAGTTCGCCCGACTCCAGCGGGCGCCCGGAGATGAGGTGCTTTAAAGTGGAGCCTTCGAGGAACTCCATCACAATAAAACTGCAGCCTTCATGGCGGCCAATTTCGTGGATGGTGCAGATGTTTGGATGGTTCAGGGCTGAGGCGGCGCGGGCCTCGCGGTTGAAGCGTTCGAGCGCCTGCGGGTCACGGGCCAGTTCGTCAGGCAGAAACTTGAGGGCGACAAAGCGGCCGAGGTCGGTGTCTTCGGCCTTATAGACGACACCCATACCGCCTCCGCCGAGCTTCTCAAGAATGCGGTAATGCGAAATGGTTTGGCCAATCATGCCGTCGGGCCATGTTAGGCGGGACGAGGAATCCAAGTCAAACCCTGGGTGACACGCCAGTCGCGATCTTTCCGAAAGGGCGCGGGCCCATCACCGCTTGACGGAAAATCGTGGAAAAGCGGCTCTTTAGAGCCGCGCAGCTGCTCGCGGGCGAGGGCGCCCGCGCCACACCCCTGGAGAATCGCCTAGAATAATGGGGAATTTCAGGCGAGAATCATGTCTTCCGTGCTAATAACTGGAGCCAGCAAGGGAATCGGCTTTGAAACCGCCTTGGCCTTCGCTCGCGCGGGATACACGGTTTATGCCACGATGCGCGATCCATCGCGGTCGCCGCAACTGGAGCAGATCGCGGCTCGCGAGAAATTGCCGATCATGGTTTCAGCGATGGATGTAGATTCCGACGAGTCGGTTCGCGAGGGCATAGGGCGAATCCAGAACGAGCATGGCCCGATCGATGTACTGGTCAACAACGCCGGAATAGTAGAGGTCGGCTCGGTGGAGGAGCTTCCCCTGGCGGATTTTCGTGGCGTGATGGAGACAAACTATTTTGGCGCCCTCCGATGCATTCAGGCTGTCGCGCCGCAGATGCGGCAGCGGCGCAGCGGCTACATCATTAATGTGTCCTCGGTAGGTGGGCGTGTCGCAAGTCCGCCGATGGCGGCCTACGCGGCGTCGAAGTTTGCGCTGGAGGCGCTGAGCGAAGCGCTGGCGGGCGAGATGAAAATGTTCAACGTGCGCGTGGCGATCATAGAGCCGCGAATCATCGATACCGCAATGGCGCACCGGATCGCCGGAAATCGGAACAAGTCTCAGTACCCGCAGAGCGAGAGTTTCGCCGCCATGTTCACCGAAGCACTGCAGAACCCGGTGCCGCCGTCGGTAGTAGCGGCAAAAATCTTGGAGATCGTGCAGAGCGAGACATGGCAACTGCGCCATCCGGTAGGTTTGGACGCTGTACCCTTTTTGCAATGGCGCGCGCAAATGACTGACGAAGCGTGGGTGGACCTCCAGGCCGGCCACGATGAAAACCGGGAGCGAGGCATGCAGGGCGACGCTGGCCCCGAGACAGAGTCGAAGGCCGGTTAACCTTCTTGCAAGTTCAAAGTCATGGCGGACGGCGCTGGTACGATAGAACTGTGCCCACGCTGCTCGAAGTTTCCCATCTGAGCGTTGAATTTCCTGCGCAAAATTCTGCGATTGATTCTGGCCTAAAAGCAGATTCCTTGGAGCTGAAGCCCCTCGGAATGACAAAGGGAAGGAAGACAAGAGCGGCAGGGCTGGCCGCAGTGCGCGACTTGAGCTTCAGCATTGCGGCGGGTGAAGTGCTTGGGTTGGTGGGAGAGTCGGGATCGGGAAAATCCGTGACGTCGCTGGCGCTGATGCGGTTGCTGCCACCGCAGGCGCGGGCGAACGGGACGATCACGCTTGCCAATGGCGATCATGCGCGAGAGCTTCTGGGTCTGAGTGAAGAAGACATGCGGCGGCTGCGCGGCTCGCGCATGGCGATGATCTTTCAGGAGCCGATGACAGCGCTGAATCCGGTGATGCGCGTGGGCAACCAGATCGCCGAGGCGGTTACCGCGCATAATAAAGTCTCAAAAAAAAAGGCGTGGGAGCGGGCGATCGAGGCGATGGACGATGTGGCGATCGCCGATGCGGCGCGCCGGGCGCGGGATTATCCCTATCAGCTTTCGGGAGGCATGCGGCAGCGGGTGATGATCGCGATGGCGATTGTGAACCGGCCGCGGTTGCTGATTGCCGATGAGCCGACGACGGCGCTGGATGTAACCATCCAGGCGCAGATTCTGAACCTGCTCGGGGATTTGCGGGCAAAGTTTGGCCTGACTATGCTGTTCATTTCGCATGACCTAGCAGTGGTCTCCCAGATTGCGGATCGCGTAGCTGTGATGTATGCCGGAAATCTGGTTGAGCTGGGATCGAAGCAGGATATTTTCAAGCATGCGGCGCATCCTTACACGCAAGGCTTGCTGAAAGCCGTTCCCACCTTGAACACGGAACGCGGGCGTCCGCTGCAGACTATTGAAGGGACGGTACCGGCTCTCCACGCGCTTCCGGCGGGGTGTCCGTTTGAGCCGAGGTGCGAGTTTCGCGTGACGGAGTGCGCGCGGAGCCTGCCCGAGTTGGTGGAACTTGCGCCGGGGCACTGGGCGAGGTGCCCAGTCGTGAATGGGTAAATGGAAGCGGGTACCCGAAGCGGCGGGTTTTGGTTGATGGGACATTACGCTCCGGCGGCACTTGAAAGTTACAATTACCTCTTGGATCGAGCGCCTGGTCTCCCATTATGTTCAGGAAAATCCTCATAGCCAATCGCGGCGAGATTGCGGTGCGCATTATGCGCGCCTGCCGCGAGCTGGGCATCCCTTCGGTGGCGGTGTATTCCGACGTGGACCGGGCTTCGCTGCATGTGCTTAAAGCGGACGAGGCTTACTGGATCGGCCCGGCGGCAGCCGCTGCGTCGTATCTGAATATCGGCAACATTCTCGACGTCGCGAAACGCAGTGGCGCGGATGGGATTCATCCCGGATACGGTTTTCTTTCCGAAAATGCAGCGTTCTCGCGCGCCTGCGCCGATGCCGGAATTAAATTCATTGGGCCTACCGCGGCCTCGATGGAGATGATGGGGTCAAAGACCCGCGCCCGGCAGCAGATGGAGAAGGCCGATATTCCGTTTGTGCCTGGAACTTCCAAAGGATTGGAGTCGGCGGAGCAGGCCGCAGAGGTAGCGGCCAGGATCGGCTATCCGGTGATGTTGAAAGCGGCTGCCGGCGGCGGCGGCAAGGGCATGCGGCTGGTACATTCTCCGGGCGAGCTGAAACCGGCGCTGGAAGCGGCGCAGAGCGAGGCCTTGCGCGCCTTCGGCGACGATGAGGTTTATCTCGAAAAGGCGATTGTCAACCCCCGGCACATCGAGATGCAGGTCCTGGCCGACGAGCACAGCAACACGGTATATCTGGGTGAGCGCGAGTGCTCCATCCAAAGACGGCACCAGAAGGTTCTGGAGGAATGTCCCAGCGCAGTGGTTGACGCCGAGATGCGGCGGCGCATGGGCGAGGTCGCGGTGCGAGTGGCCAGGGCGGCTGGCTACACCAACGCGGGCACGGTTGAGTTCCTGGTGGACCAGCAGAAGAACTTCTATTTTCTTGAGATGAACACGCGTTTGCAGGTGGAGCATCCGGTGACCGAACTCACCACCGGGCTCGATCTGGTCCACTTGCAAATCCGCATCGCGGCGGGAGAAAGGCTGCCATTTAGCCAGGAAGGAATCAGCCTGCGCGGGCATGCGATCGAATGCAGGATCTACGCGGAAGATCCCGACAACAACTATTTTCCCAGCCCGGGGAAGATCACCTTGCTGATGGCGCCTGCGGGACCGGGAATCCGGCGTGACAGTGGGATGTACGAGGGTTGGACGGTACCAATCGATTACGATCCTCTGCTGGCGAAAGTCATCGGCTATGGAAGCGACCGCAAGCAAGCGATCTCGCGGCTGGTGCGGGCGCTCAACGAATATTTCGTGGGGGGCATCAAGACAAATATTTCGCTGTTCCGGCGTATTCTGAGCGACCCGGATTTTGAAGCGGCGCGGGTTGACACGGGTTATCTGGACCGGCTGCTGGCAACGCCGCCGCCCGAGGCGCGGCGCGAAGACGTCCAGATTGCGGCCATTGCGGCGGGTATTTTTGCGGTCCTGGCCTCCGAACCGGAGGAGGGTAATCATAGGGGCACGCTGACTCAAGCGGGTTCACCAGCTTCGAACTGGAAACAGGCGGCGCGAAGTGAAGCGCTGAGATGACTTCGGCAGCTCTACAAAAATCGCGTTGAGGGGAGCGAGATGCTCATTCATGGTCTATCACATAGCCATTGATGGAAAGAACTATCGGCTGCAGCTGGAACGCTCGAGCGGTCAGTGGCGCTGCTGTCTCGATGGGAAGGAATTTCCCGTGAACGCAGTTCTCACCCGGGACGATGTACTTTCCATCCTAATAGGGGGCAAGGCTTACGAGATCAAGCGCGAGCGGTCCGCAACCGATACCCATTTGTGGGTGGGCAGCGCCCGCTATCAAGCCGAACTGCGTGATCCCCGGTCGCTGCGCAGCCGCAAAGCGGGGTCAGACGACTCCGCAGGGGCAAGGAAGCTCATTGCTCCCATGCCCGGGAAAATCGTCCGGGTGCTGGTTGAGGAAAGGGGGCCGGTGAATGCGGGGCAGGGCATCCTGGTGATAGAAGCGATGAAGATGCAGAACGAAATCAAGTCTCCGAAGAAGGGCAATGTGCAGAAAATCATCGCAGTCGAAGGCGCCAGCGTCAATGCAGGAGACGTGCTGGCGATTGTCGAATAGTCCCGCCGCACGCGCTTCAGCAATGAGCAATTTCTACGGCGCGTTTCCGTTTCCCTCCAGCACTTTCTCCGCGTAATAATTCTCTACCCTGGCCTGGTCACGGAGAACTTCGTAATATGCGCCCTTCAGCAGTTGTTCGCGGCGGTCGCGGAGTTGGGAGCGGATGGCTTCCTGCACGCGCGGGTCTGACAACTCACGCTGCCCTGCGGGCTCCTTTGCCACCAGCTTGACGATGCGGAACCCGATGAACTGCTTGTTCAGCGGATTGACTACGCTGATGACCGGGCTATATTGGCCGGGCTTGAGTTTCAGCACTATATCGCGGGTAGCGGGATCGGTGTTCTTCAACGCCGATTCCGGGCTGAATCCCAAGTCTCCTCCGTTGCCGGAAGTTTCGGGATCTTCCGAATAGTTCATGGCCAGGGTAGCAAAGTCGTCGCCACTGTCGAGCCGGTTGACCAGCATTTGAATTTTCTTGCGAGCTTCCGCCTCGTTCTGGGCTTTGTCGTTCTTAAGATTACGCACCTGAGGATTGGGGGCAGTAGTCACGAAAATCTGCGCCAGGTGATACTGCGGCTCGACCAGGTTGAACTCGGCTTTATGCGCGTTGTAATAGCTGGTGATGTCCTGGTCGGTGACGTTGATTTTGGAGGTGACTTCCTTGTTAAGCACTTTTTCCACGGTCAGAGAGCGGCGAAGGTCGCGCTTGAAGTCATCAAGGCTAATTTTCTTGGCTTTTAATCTGGCGTCGAATTCTTCCTGAGTGTAGGGGGACTTGATTTCGTTGAGCTTGCGACCCACTTCGTCGTCGGTGGCCAATAGGCCCAGTTTTTCGGCCCGGCGCATGAGAATTTCGTTTTCAATCAGCTCACGCAGGATGCTGAGCCGCAGGCTGGTGGCTTGTTCTCCAGCGGGGTGCTGGTCCGATCCTGAAGTCTGATTGTCGTAGTACTTCTCAAGATCGCTGCGGGAGATGCTACGGCCGTCAACTGTGGCGACCGCGTCGCCCCCACCGGGCCGGCTCGTGCAAGCGGCCACCGCAAGCAGAAGAGCGGCACAAACTACAGCCAAAGCAATACGAAAATCCGGATGACTCTTCAAAGCCAGCCTCCCCACCCAATGCGTTCAGGTATGTGAATTTAGGATGCGCGAATTCATTTGGACGGCGCTTGCGGCGAGCTATCGGCCGCGGCGGCGGGATGCGCCGGCACAGCCACACCCGCATCTTGCAAGGCCCGGTCGAGCGCGCCCCGCATTTCGTCGGCGGAGAACGCGCCATCCAGTTCCTGCCCGTTCACGAACAATGTCGGCGTGGCGTTTACACCGATCGCATCTCCTTCGCGCATGGATGCCTTGACCGCATCTTCATTTTGCGCCTTGATGCAGGATTGCAACTTGCCCATGTCAAGGTTGTGCTTTTGTCCCTGTTCGGTCACCAACTTATCGAGTTCAGTAAACTGCGACGCATGGTCCTTCTGAGAGGTGACCTCGCGCTGATTGGCATGGATAAAATCGGCGAAATCCCAATACGCATCGCTGTTTTGCGCAGCCAGGCAGTTCGCATCTACAGCCGCGTGCGTGGCCCAGGGATGGATTTCGACCAGGGGATAATCCTTATACACAAATTCGACGCGGTCACCATACTCTTTGAGCAATTCCGGAAAAAGCACCTGGTGCATCTTGGAGCAGTATGGGCATTCGAAATCGTCGAAATTAACTACGACTACCTTGGCTTCTTTGTTGCCTCGGACCGGACGGCCGCTGACGTCAATCTTCTTCATCAAGTCTGCGTAGGGGTCCTTGCTGAGGTCCAGCCTGGTCATGCGGATGAGCGTCTTGCTGTCCTTCGAGAGCAGAAAGTCGAAATCCTGCCTGTGCTCACCGTTCTGGATGGTAATGGTAACGGCGTCGTACCCGGGGAACTCGCTGGCGCGCAATGAACCAACGGAGAGATGGGCGTTAGGGGAGAGATGGTAATAATGGCGCACCTGACGGTCAATGCGCTGGTTGACCCCTGTGCTCACGGACTGGGCCGCGCAACCCAGGCAAACCAGCGACAGCATCAGGATGCAACGTCGAATAGAGATCACAAGAAACCGCCTGTACATAAAGGATAAGACCCGATTATCTCATAGCGAGCAGGGTTGAAAGGCAGGAGGGAGGCGGCATAGGTTGAGGCTCCGCCGCCCTTCAGATTGAAGCGAGACGGTCTGCGGGCAGCAGAACATTCATGGAACCGGAGCGAAAGCCCTCCAAATCCAACGTCACAAACTTGAAACCCAAGCCTTTGAAAATGCGGACAAACTCGGTAGCCACCTGTGCATTCAGCGCGCGTGGAAGTTCTTCCGGAGCAATTTCAATGCGGACGGTCTCTCCGTGGTGACGCACGCGGCACTGCCGGAACCCAAGTGAATGCAATGCCTCTTCGCCGCGTTCGATCACGCTGAGCGCCTGGGATGTCACCGGGCGACCGTACTCGATGCGCGATGACAAGCAGGCCGAGGCAGGTTTGTCCCACACCCGCAAGCCGGCATCCCTGGCCAGGCCGCGGATATCCTGTTTGGTCAAGCCGGCTTCGAGAAAAGGCGCAGCCACGTGATGCTGGCTTGCGGCGGTTTGCCCAGGCCGGAAATCGCCGAGATCATCCACATTGACGCCGTAAGCGATGGCATCGAAGCCACGCTGGCTGCGGAAAGACTCCATGACGGTGAACAGTTCGTCTTTGCAGTGAAAGCAACGGGCGGCATCATTGCGGGTGTACTCCACACGCTGGAGTTCGCTTGTGTTGATGATCTCCACGGGGAACTTCTGCTCGCCGCCAAAGGCAAGGGCATCGGCAAGCTGGGTCCGTGCCAGGCTGGGAGAATCGGCGATGACAGCCAGCATATCCGCGCCCAGCGCTTGGTACGCGGCCCACGCCAGAAATGCCGAATCGACGCCGCCGGAGTACGCGACCAAGGTGCGTCCCAGCTTACGGATACAGTCATCCAGGCGGGCTCGCTTTGCGGCAGGCTCCATGGCAGGCATAGGGGTATCTTACCCGATCAGAGCTGGGACGTACTGAGTGCGGCAACTTCAGTCGAAATCTGGCCCGATCAGTGCTCACCAGATCATGTGATTCCAGACACGGCGCTCCGGGTCCCCGGAGAGGAAACTAAGGAAGCACAGTGTCGGACTCGCATTTTCTCAGCAGAAAGGAGAACTTTTATGGCGTACTCCTACATCATTCTTGGAGCCGGACGGCAAGGCATCGCGGCAGCATATGACCTGGCGCTCTTCGGTGAAGCTTCCCACATTACCCTGGCTGATGTTGATGGCGCACTGGCCCGCGCGGCCGCAGACCGCGTGAATCAACTGGTCCATGGCGGGGCCGCCCAGGCGCTGGCGCTCGACGTCCGCAACGAGGAGGCGGTACGCGACGCATTCAAAGCCTACGATGTGGTTCTGAGCGCGGTGCCCTATTTTTATAACCTGGCTCTGACTCGCATTGCCATCGAATCGGGAGCGTCATTCTGTGATCTTGGAGGCAACACGGAGATTGTGCGTCGGCAGCACGCTCTGGATCGTGAGGCTTCGCGGGCCGGCGTTTCGGTCGTCCCGGATTGTGGAATGGGTCCGGGCATGGGCAATACGCTGGCGGTTTACGCCATGGGGCTGGTGGGTGAAGCCGAGCATGTGTATATGTACGACGGCGGCTTGCCACAAAGGCCCAGAGCCCCGTGGAACTACGCCCTCACCTTCAATATTGAAGGCCTCACCAACGAGTACTCCGGCGGCATGACAATTTTGCGCAATGGCGAGCTTTTTCACGCTCCCTGCTTCACAGAACTGGAGATGATTGAAATTCCACCGATTGGAAAGCTGGAGGCATTCCTGATTGCGGGTGGGGTTTCCACAGCGCCCTGGACATTCCACGGCAAGCTGCAGACCTACCAGCTCAAGGTGCTCCGCTATCCCGGAACGTTTGCGCAGCTCAAGTCTTTCTCCGATCTGGGACTCTTCGATTTGAAGCCGGTGCAAGTGGGCGGAAATGATGTGACACCGCGAAGAGTCTTCCACGCGCTGTTCGAGCCCCAGGTGCGCCAGGAGAACGTCGAGGATGTATGCATTGTTCGCGTGAAAGCAGTGGGTAAGATTCACAACCAGCGGTCAGAGGCGGTGGTTGAGGTGATTGACTACCATGACCCGGCAACCGGATTTACCGCCATGCAGCGCCTGACGGGCTGGCACATGTCCATTGTCGCGGCCATGATGGCGAGGGGCGAGATTCCAGCTGGCGCCGTTCCCCTTGAACTGGCGGTGCCAGGGAGCGCGTTCGTACAGGAAGCCAGAAGGCGTGGACTCAGAATCGAGGAAGATATCGCAACCTGGAGCGTGCCCGACTTGGAGATCGCACACGTGGTCTAGCAGGCTGCTCAAAAACTACTCGGCTTGGTGGCTGGTTAGTTCGCAGGTCCGGCAAACAGAAGGAGATTCCCGTCCGGATCCTTGACAACGAACGTTTTGGCGCCCCAAGGTTGCCTCTTCAGTGTCTGGTGAAATGTAACACCAGCGGACGTAAACTCAAGAAACAGCATCTTGATCTCGCCCGCTGTGGCAACGGTAATAGACGCGGACAACAGTTCTTCGCGATCGCGGACCGCGGGATCGATTACCGCCCCTTCGACACACCTGAGATTGAGACGCGCCCCGTCGCGGCACATTTGCGCATAGTAAGGGGGATCGCCGTAACGGAACGCAAGTGAAAAGCCAAGCTTTTTGCGGAAAAAGTCGCATGATCGCTTGATATCGGCGACATACAATTGCGGCTCTGAGGCGACAAGCGTCGCTCTGGAGGGCGTTGGCTTGGCCTTGCCTGCGGTGGTGGAAAGTCCAGTTTTCAGATCTTGCCAAGTCTCGAAGCCATTCTGTCTTGCTACCATTTCTTGAGCATCGCTAAGCTTGAAACTCGCCGCAAGAATTTCGGCATCGGGCACATTCCGGAAACGAGGCATAAGCGCGCGGATCTGTGCAGCGGCGGGATAATGCCGTTCGCGGTGCCATCGCAGTATGAGCTTGGCTTGCTTCTTGAGGTTCTCTAGATCGGGCATATAGGCCCTCCACGAATGAGATCGTGTAGGTGGGCATTGCCCTTCGGCGACGTGCCGATGCACCCTACATGCGCCGCATGCAGTATCAGCCACCGGGTAATTAGTTGTCAATCGAACTGGCAAGCCTTCACCCGAACTTGTTAAGCTAGACCAGCACGGTTTGGAATTCAGGAATCGAAAAAAGCTCGACGACAAGTGTAGTGACCCCAGCGTTGACTGACCCAGCTTTGAAGAGCGAGCCTCATGTGGTGGCCGGAGACCGGCTGATCTTTCCTCTGGATGTGCCTACGGTTGAAGCGGCGAAAGCGTGGGTCGAGAAACTCGACGGCATCGTCTCGTTCTTCAAGATCGGCCTGGAGTTGTATGTTCGCTCCGGCCTTTCTCTTTTGCCCTGGTTAGTGCAAAGGGGGAAGAGAGCATTTCTAGACCTGAAATACTACGACATTCCGGAAACCGTAAAAGCTGCGGTGCGTTGCGTCGCCGACCAAGAGGCAACTTTTCTGACCGTGCACGGTGACCGTAAGATTCTCCATGCCGCCGTCGAAGGACGCGGCGCGAGCCCGCTCAAGCTGCTTGCGGTCACGGTGCTCACCAGTCTTAGCGACGAGGATATTAAAGACCTTGGATACAACTGCTCGGTGCAGGAACTGGCGTTGTTGCGGGCACGCCATGCCCTGGAGGCCGGATGTGACGGCGTAATCACCTCTCCTCAGGAAGTGCAGAGCATCCGCAATTTGGCCGGCGCGCGGAAGGCCGGAAGCGGTGAGAAGTTCCTTTTGGTGACTCCGGGGATTCGACCGCAAAGCTCTGCCGTGCAGGACCACCAACGTTCCAGTGCCCCGGCGGAGGCTATCCGGGCCGGGGCCGATTTTCTAATAGTTGGACGGCCGATTCGCGAAGCCAGGGAACCACGGCACGCCGCCGAGGAGATTCTGCGGGAGATGCAGGTTGCCTTCGACGGTGCCCGAGCGCATCCGATGTAGGTTTCGGATCTGCACTTTAGGGGGCTAGAGCAGACGGCAGCAACAATCGTTGACAAATTTTTACTTTGCTTTACGGTCTTTTTACCTCGCCGTGACTGGCCTTCTGTTTACACTCATCTCAACACGCCTTACCGTTCGAAGTGCTGCCCCAAGGGACCTCAGTGCCGGATCTCTCTCCCCGGCTAAGAGGTCCCTGGTTTTTGCCGCCCGAAGCTCAGGTCTTCGCTTAACCGCACTTGACAGGTTCGGCTATCATGTTCGGCATGCCCAAGAGCCCCTTGCTGTCGAGAATATACCGAGCCCCGACCCAAACGAGCGCATCTTGCGCTTAATCGGCCCTTTGCTGATTTCCAATCTCTTTGACTTTCAGGCCAGGGTTCGCGCCGATGCCTCTCGCTACCTCATAATCGACCTAAGCAGAGTACCCTACATGGATTCCGCCGGCTTGGGCGCTCGTGTTGGTGCGTACGTCACGCATCAGAAGGATGGCCGCACGCTTTCCCTTGTCGGGGTCAGCGACCGGGTTCGTAGCGCGATGGAGGTCGCTCACGTCGAGCCATTCTTTCGGATGTTCGAGTCGCTCGCCGACGCGCAGAAAGCCTGCGCCTAGCCTATACTGGCTGTTTGACTGCCTCTGCGCGGCTCCCTAGATGGGAGTTTCCCAAAACAGCCATGCCACGCGCTGAAACCGACCCATGATCGGGCAGACCATCTCGCATTACCGCATTGTCAGCCGGCTTGGCAGCGGCGGCATGGGCGTGGTCTATGAGGCGCAAGATCTGACCCTCGGCCGGAAGGTCGCGCTCAAGTTTCTGCCTCCTGAGCTGGCTGGCAACCCGGTTTCGCTTGACCGGTTCATGATCGAGGCGCGGGCGGCCTCGGCGTTGAACCATCCCAACATCTGCACGATTTACGCGGTTGAGAGCGCCGACGGCCAGTCGTTTATCTCCATGGAACTGCTCGAAGGAAAGAGCATGGAGGCGATGCTCGCCAGCGGGCCCCTGCCGCTCAACCGGCTGCTCGATATCAGCATTCAGCTTTCTGACGCGCTTGATGCCGCCCACGCCAAGGGCATTATTCATCGCGACATTAAACCAGGAAACGTCTTTGTTACTGAGCGAGGGACGGTCAAGGTTCTCGACTTTGGCCTGGCCAAGCTCACGCGCGGTCCGCTCGGAATGGAGACCCTGACCACGCTGGGCACGCCCGCCCCGCACCTCACCAGCCCGGGCAGCACGGTCGGGACGGTCGCCTATATGTCCCCGGAGCAGGCGCGCGGCGAGGAGCTTGACGCGCGCAGCGATCTGTTTTCGCTTTCGGCGGTGATTTATCAGATGGCAACGGGGCGCCTCGCCTTCCCGGGAAATACCCAGGCTTTGATGTTTCACGCTATTCTCGAGCGCGATCCCGCGCCCTTAGCCGACGTCAATGCCTCGCTTCCGGCAAAGCTCGATGAAATTATTCATAAAGGATTAGAAAAAGATCGCGAATTGCGTTACCAGTCGGCAGCCGATTTGCGCAGCGATCTCAGGCGGCTGAAACGGGATACGGAGTCAGGGCGCAAAGCGTCGGCATCGGCGATTTCTACGCCCGCGGCAGCGCCAATGTCCGTGGCACCCTCTGCCGCGGGCGTTTCGCAGAGTTCGGCACTGGCTCCGCCGAAAAGCAAACGCAGCGGCATAGCGATCCTCATCGGCGCTCTACTTGTAGTGGCTGCTGGATACGGCATATTCAGCCTCGTCACGCCGCGGCACGCCCCGGCATTTCAGAACTTTTCGGTCAGCAAAGTGACCGACACCGGCAACGCAAGCTTGGCTGCGATTTCACCCGACGCGAAATACATCCTGACCATGGTGCAGGAGAACGGGTTGTCGAGTCTGTCACTGCGGAACGTGCCAACCAATAGCGTTACGCAGGTGGAACCCCCGGCGGATGTGCACTACCTGGGGCTGAAATTCGCTCCTGACGGAAATTACTTCTACTTTGTGCGCAGCGATCCCGGCAATGACGATCTGAATTTTCTCTATCGCGCGCCGCTGCTGGGGGGAACCCCGGAGCGCCTCGCCTCTGACGTCGACTCGAACATCACCTTCTCTCCCGACTCACGCCGGATCGGGTTCATGCGCTATGACAATCCGGAACCGGGCAAGCACCAGCTCATCGTGCGCTCGCTGGACACAGGCGAGGAAAAGGTCCTCACTTCGGGTCCGAACCGCGAACAGATGTATGCGCCGGAATGGTCGCCGGATGGAAAAAACATCCTGACGGTGGTGCTCGTGCCCGAGAAAAGTCAGGTTGCGATGTTGCTGATCGACGCAGGAACCGGTCAACGAAAGCTATTCTTCAGCGCGACGGAGTCGATCTACTACCCGATATGGATGCCAGACGGCCGGGGAATCCTTGCTTTGGTCGCCGACGCGGCTACTCATTATCAAGAAAAGCAGATCCAATACTTCTCCTATCCAGAAGGCAAAAGCCGTGCGGTCACACACGATACCAATGCTTACAGCGCCCTCAGCATTGACAGCTCCGGAAGGATATTGGCGACCGTTCTCACCGAAGGGCGATGGAGCCTGGAGGAGACTTCGTTGCCAGGCGGCGCGGAACTGAAATCGCTTGCCTCGGCAAGCATTTACACGAACTTTACCTGGCTGCATGATGGGCGCATCGTTTATGACAAGGATAATTCTCTTCACTGGATCAATCCCGAAACTGGGGCACAGGCACTGATTGCAACCCCATCGGGCACAACCGCAGGGGACCCGTGGGAATGCCCCGATAACCAACACCTGACGCTGCTGTACGGTAACGGACAGAGCAATGTTGGAATCGCGGACCTTTCCGGCGGCACGGTGAAAGAATTGAATGCGGGGGGATTCGACAATTATCCGGTCTGCTCACCCGACGGCCACTGGGTCTATTACCTCGGACCCGAGGGGAAATTGATGAGGGTGTTGGTTTCCGGAGGAGAAGGCCAAAAAGTAAGCGACCTGCTTGTTTCGGGGTGGTACACAATCTCTCCCGACGGCAGTACGGTGGCTTTCACCATCATTGACCACGCCGCGGGACATCAGGAACGAATCGTTCTTGTGGATACGAGCACCGGAGCGACGCGCAACCAGATTGCGTTTCAGAAGCCGCGGTCTTCCGGTTCGATTCAGTTTTCCTGTGACGGCAAGGCGTTAATCTACCCCACGCGCGCAAATGGAACCGACAATCTTTGGCAGCAACCCCTGGATGTCGGCCCAGGGAGATTGCTGACAGCGTTCAAGAACGAGCGCATATGGGATTATCACTTTTCTCCGGACGGCAAGGAACTTGCGCTGGTGCGCGGCCACACGGATTCTGATGTGGTCTTGATAAAGGACGCGCAGCAGTAAGCAAAGCGGACAAAAATAAAGGGCGGCTGGCCAGCCGCCCTTTTCCAAATTGTGAGTGTCGTGGTTATGCCGGCTTTACGTTCTCCGCCTGCCACCCTTTGGGGCCTTTTACTACGTCGAACTGCACTTGCTGGCCTTCTTGCAGGCTGCGGAATCCACTCGACTGAATGGCGGAGAAGTGCACAAACACATCTTCGCCGCTCTGGCGGCTGATGAAACCATAACCTTTGGCATCGTTAAACCACTTCACTGTTCCTGTTTCCATACTGTTGCTTATTTCCTTTGTGTTGATATCGCGCTGAGTCCATCGCAGAACTTGGCAGGCAGGTCACGCTTTGGTTGGAGCGGGAGGTGCTAGATACTGCAAAATGCCGCAAAGATCACACGCAGTTACATTGTACACATTTGGCTACAGGAATGCCAGTGTTTAGTTCAGACCAGGCATTGCCGGCTGAAAAAGCCTAACCTGCAACCTTATTGACTTTCATCGGCATCATCGTCAGGGTCCTGGGGTTCGCCGTTGTAAGTGATGAAAAAGTTCGCGTTTAATGGAGCGGCAATCGACTTGAATGTGCTTGGTGGCAGCGAGAAATTGAAAAAATCGGAAAGGGAATAAGGATAGTCTGGCGGCTCGATGTCCTGAACGTAGTAGTCCGCATCAAGGATATCCGGCGGGCCCGATCTGTCCCAGAGATTGTCCATTGGAGCCGAAGACGTACTCAATAAAATTCAGAATCCTGCCGAAGTCGTGCGGTAGGGTGGCCCCGGACACGAGGTAGGGAGGGGTCCCCGTTCCACAATACCGATACGGGGTTTCGAGTTCCAAGGGGGCAATGATGTAGGCTACGGACGTAAGTGATGATCAGTTCACTTTGACTGATCCATGGTGATGCCCTGCTGGCCGGGTTGTTTTTCGGCTTTGGCTTTCTTGGTGGCCATGGTCTTATCCACCCACTCGTCGGCGGTCTTGAGGTCGGCGGCGCGGCCGGCAAGATCGTCACACTCGACATCGGCCTTTTCGCGGTACATGAGGTTCATGTAGGCCATCGCGTCATCGTAGTCGGGACGCAGTTGCAGGGCTTTGTTGAGGGCGTCAATGCCATCCTGAATGTTGGCCCAGTTCTTGTCTTTCAGCTCAGCGCAGACTTTCTTGGTTTCTTTATCTTTCGGATTCAGCGGCTCGTCCGGTTTGAGGCCGAGTTTGGCGCGGGCTTCCATGCGGGGCTGGTAAGTCTGGGTCCAGTCAATGACACCGACGGAATAGTATGGCTCGGGATCGTTGGGGTCCACTTCGAGGGCCTTGCGGTAGTAAGTCTTGGCGTCCTCGAATTTTTTCATCTGCAAATAGATATAGGCGATGCCTTTGATGCTGTTGACGTTCTTGGGATCGTGCTCGATGACAGCCTTATATTGCTCGATCGCCTGCTCCCCCATGCGGTTGTTGTCGGGAGCATCGACACCAGGAATGTACTGCTGGGCATAAGCGGTAGCCAGATAAAGGCGGGCGTTCAGCAGGCTGGGATCGAGCGAAACCGACTGCTGGAAATGGTCAATGGCCTCCTCATACTTGGCATTCTTGTAAGCGGCGACCCCTTTGTTGAGCTGATCGCGGGCCTTAAGCTTGTCGCAACCCGTGGATGAAAGAATCAGGGCAGAGACACCGATGAGCGCCAACACTCGTACGCTATTTTTCATTGCGTTACAAATCCCCCTCGCGAGGATGATAAAAATGAAAACCGCCGACGTCTGAGGTGCCGTCCCTTTGGGACTCAACTTGGGCGCAAGCTTGCGCCGGGCAGTTACGCGCCGGACTAACGAATAGCGCCATTGCGCGGCTAAGGTGCCTCTTGGGCCTATTGTCCAGCCGTGACTTTTCCGTGCGTTGCCAAATCTCGGCTGGCGTGCACCACCGCCAGCGTACACGGGAGACTGCAACTGCGCCTGGGTTCGCGGCTCTAGCCGCCGGATTCAATCTTTGCCGTGATCAGACCGACTTTATCCACGCCGGAAGCGTGCGCGATATCAATCACGTTGGCCACGTCCAGGAATGGGACATTGTCGTCGCCCTTGACGAACATGACCTTCTCGGCGCGGGTCTTGAAGATATCAGTCAGCCGCCCCTGCAAGCCATCCCAGGTAGCATCTTCCGCGTTGATCTTGAGGCCAGGCTCTTGGCCGGCACCGCGGTCAATCAGCTGCACGACGATGGTCCGGTCGGGCGTGTTCTGCTGCTTTTGATTAGGCGGCGGCGGCTGCGGCACCAGGGCTTCCAGCCCCTTCGGCGTCAGGGGCGTAATGACCATAAAGATGATCAGAAGCACCAGCAGCACGTCAATGAGCGGCGTCACGTTGATATTTGCGCTTTGGCCCCCGCTGGGGCCGACTGCCATTCCCATATGCGATCTCCTCTATTGCCCGGTTGTAGCCGGCGGGGGTGGAGTTCCCGTCTGTTTTTTCTGATCGGTGAGCAAGCCCAACTGGTCCACGCCTGCGGCGCGGACGTTGTCAACCACGCCGACCACGGCTCCAAATCTCGCCCGAGCATCGGCGCGAACAAACACGCGCTTATCCACGCGATTCGCTAAGCGGTCCTTGACCTTACCAGTAAGCTGATCCACCGCGATCTGGTCATTCCCGAAGTAGACTTTTCCGTCACGCATCACGGCGACGATAAGGGCGTCCTCCTTGTCGGCGTCCGGCATCTGCTCAGGGTTGTTCACTTTTGCCAGGTCAACGCTGATGCCCTTCTGCAGCATGGGAGTGATCACCATGAAGATGATGAGCAACACCAGCATTACGTCTACCATAGGGGTGACGTTGATGTCAGAGTTGACCTTGGCTCCTTCGTTTCGTTTTGACATTGCCATGGAAATCTCTCCTGAAAACCAGCGAAGCGTGGAACACCCCGCCTGGTTGCGCTGCGAATCCTACCGGGTCCGCATGCCGCGCTTCTTCAGAAAGTAATCAATCAGTTCGCTCGATGAGTTGTCCATCTCCACGTCGAAAGCCTCCACGCGGCCGGTCAAGTAATTGAACATCATGACAGCCGGGATGGCGACGAACAAACCGATTGCGGTGGTCACCAGCGCCTCTGAAATACCGCCTGCGACAGCGCCCAGACCAGTAGCTTTCTGCTCGGAGATGCCACGGAAGGCGTTCAGAATGCCGAACACCGTCCCGAACAGTCCGACGAAGGGAGCGGTCGAGCCAATGGTCGCCAGGCCGCCCAAGCCGCGCTTGAGTTCGGCGTGAACGATGGCTTCGGTGCGCTCGAGGGCGCGCTTGGAGGCTTCGATGGTCTCTCCAGGAATATCGCTGCTGTCCTGGTGAGCGCGGAACTCCATCAGTCCAGCAGTCACGACCTTGGCGAGGTGGCTCTTCTTGTTGCGCTCGGCAACCTTGATCGCTTCATCAATCTTACCGTCGCGCAAGGCGCCGGCCACCGCAGGAGCGAAGGCGCGGGACTGCTTGCGGGCTGCGTTGAAGGCCATCCAGCGGTCAATCATCACGCCGATGGACCAACCGGACATGATGAATAGAATAATGACGACGCCCTTGGCGACGACGCCCATCGACCTCCAAAGCGAAATGGGATCATTAAAGTTGGTCGTTTGCTCCTGAAGAAGCCAGGTGGCTGCCATGGAAAGATGACTTAGAGAGTGGCTTGCTAGTTGGGCTACGAACATGAGTTGCGTCTCCTCCTGAGAACTTGTGAAGCTATGGAATTTGTCTTCTCGCCGACGTATCGCTCTCACCGCAGGAAACCTGCGGTCCGAAATGCCAAAGAAACACCACAGGTGAGAAGCGCGCAAACCCCCAGGCTTTCCTCGGAACGAGGCCCGATCCCTTGCGCGCGGCTGGCACGACAAGACATCGGAGAGGGCAGCTGTTCTCTATTCCTGTCTTACAGAAAAATTCCCCAACCGGTTCGGGTCTAACCGCCGGAAAGGGTGAAATTCACCATGATCTCGGTATCCACTTCCACCGGCTCGCCGTTCAAAATATACGGCTTGTATTTCCACTGCTTCACGGCTTCAATGGCCGCCGGAGCGAGCATGGGGTGACCGCTGATCAGCTGTAAATTCTCAATGTCGCCGGTTTTGCTGATCTGCGCCCGCAGCAACACTTGTCCTTGGATGCGCGCCTGACGGGCCAGCGGCGGATAATTAGGCTGAATCTTGCGAACCAGCAAACCCTGGGTCACACCTTGGGATACCCGCACACGCTGGGGAGTGGCCACTTTAGGAACGGCAACGGGGGTTGAGCTGATAATGCCCCCAATCACGCCACCCATTTGTCCACCGGGCACACCACCGGGGACGCCGCCCACGACCCCGGCCGACATAACCGGAGGCGGAGCTTCGTCTTCCTTAATCATCTGAACTTTTTGCGGAATCTTGGTGGGAGTGCGCAATTGGCCGTTCACGATATCCGTCTGGACCTGTTTTACGATTTTGACTGGCGCGGCGGCCGGCGGAGGAGGAGGTGGTGGCGGTGGCGGGGGGGCAACCAGGAACGTCATCAACTGGGTTTTGGGTAGAGCTTCGGTAAACAGCAGCGGGATCAGAACCAGGACTCCCACCAATACTGCTTCCAAGATGAACGAGAAAAAAGTCCATCTTCCCCGTTTGGTCTTCAACTTGCCACCTGATTCAATCAGGCTGTCTTCAAACATAGTTTGTCTCCTGCACGTACCCCTTCACGTTTTAGACACCGGGCAGGCCGTTTTTGCTCCAGTTATCCGCGGGCCCAAATAGGAAACCGATTTCGGCCTCCAATTTGAAACCGGAAGATACTACCGCAAAAGGCGAATAATCACAAACCTGCGGACCGCGCCGCGTGACTAAACCTTTACCCTGGCCACTTCCTTCCTCGTGGACGCTTTGCCGGTTTGGGCCACCGGAGCCGTTTTCCCCCGGCCGGACCGCCAATCGAGGTAGGCCACCAGAATCGGGGCAGCAATCGCGATGGACGAATACGTACCAATTAAGATGCCAATTACCAGAGCAAACGAGAACCCGTGCAGGACTTCACCGCCGAACAGGAAAAGGGCCAGCACGGTCAGGAAGGTCAGGCCAGCGGTAAGGATGGTCCGGCTCAACGTCTGGTTGATGCTGCGGTTGACCACATCGGCCAGCTTTTCACGCCGCATGAGCTTGAGGTTTTCGCGGATGCGGTCGAAGACGACGATCGTATCGTTGTTGGAATAGCCGATCAGGGTCAGGATGGCCGCGATGACGGTGAGCGAAATCTCTCTATTAGTGAGAGAGAATGCGCCGACCGTGATAAGCGTGTCGTGGAACACAGTGATGACGGCGGCGACGCCGTAGATCCATTCGAAACGGAAGGCGAGGTAAACCAGCATTGCCGCCAGTGAGTACACCGTCGCCCACTTGGCCTGGCTCTGCAACTGCTGACCGACCTGCGGACCCACGATGCTGACGTTGCGGACGCCGAAATCGGAGAGATAGAAACCATCCTGCAATGCGGCAACGCAGACCGGATCAACCGGGCCCTTTAACTGATCCATCGAATTGAGCACGCCGCTGTGGACCTTATCGCGCTCAGTGACAATGGCCTGGGCCTGGGCTGCGTATCTCGCGTCGGCATCTGTCCCCGCCCGCAGCGGGTCTTTTTCGAGCAGATAACTCTTGAGCGTGAGCAAACTGGCATTGTTCAGGTCCTGCTTGCCGGCGGGAACATTGGTTTCGAGGGCGTTGATGATCTGGGTCTTGCCCTGGTCGAGCGCCTGCTCGCTGGTTTCCTCGATGGAAAGATCAATCAGCACTTCGTCGTTAGCAGCGGCGCCGAGAGTCTGGATTCGAGCGTGGTGCAATCCCGCCTTGTCCATGGCGGCGCGGATGGCTTTGTCGTCGGGCGCATGAGAGAACTTGACCTCGACCAGCGTGCCCCCGCGGAAGTCAATGCCCAGCGGAATGCCATGCCAGAACAGCATGGAGAGAATGCCGGCCACGCTGAAAACCAGTGAAAACGCGAGGAAGTACCACTTCTTGCCGAGGAAATCTATGTTTGGACTACGAAAAAATTCCACGTGCTCTATAACTCCGTTTCTTTAATTCCGGACGCGAGCGCCCGGGTCATGCCCTCTAGCCGATGCTCAAAGCCTCACCCCGCTGCTTGCGGCTCAAAATCCAATCGAAGATGACGCGCGAGACGAACACCGCGGTAAACAGGTTGGCGAACAATCCGAAGCTCAGAGTCACGGCAAAGCCGCGCACTGGCCCGGTCCCAAAAATAAAGAGAATGATCGCCGATACGATGGTGGTTACGTGGGTATCGAAAATCGCGGTCCAGGCATGGCTGAAGCCTTGCTCCACCGCCGAGGGCGGCGTCTTTCCGTTGCGCAATTCTTCTCTTATGCGCTCGAAAATCAGGACGTTCGAGTCCACGCCCATACCAACAGTCAATATCACTCCCGCAATGCCCGGCAAGGTGAGGGTGGCCCCGCTGAAACCAAGGAAGCCAAGCAGAATGATCAAGTTCAGCAGCAGAGCGACGTCGGCGTTGATTCCCGCGGCGTGGTAGTACACCAGCATGAAGATGAGAACTGCCAGCATTCCGATAATAGCGGCGGTGACGCCGGCGCGAATGGAATCGCTGCCGAGCGAGGGACCGACGGTACGCTCTTCGAGATATTTGATCCCCGCCGGCAGCGCACCGGAACGCAGAATCATCGCCAGATCTTTGGCTTCCTGCTCGCTGAAGCGGCCGTTGATGACGCCGGTATCGTGAATCTGTTCTTTGATGACGGCAACTTCCTGAACTTTGTTGTCGAGAACCACGGCCAAGTTATCGCCGACGTGAGCGCCGGTAAAGGCGGCGAAGCGGCGTCCGCCTTCGCCGGTGAGGTTGAACTGCACCGAGGGCTGGCCGTTTTCGTCGCGCGAGGGTTCGGCTGAGCGTAAATCGCGTCCGCTGACGGCCGAAGCCCGGGAAACCAGATACCAAGTCTGGCCGCCGTCGCTGACGTTCACGCCGACGTTGTGACCGGGCAGCAGCATCGCGTCCGGAGGCAAAACTCCGCCGTGCTCTTGCAGCGCCTGCTGTTCGCTGGGATAAGGTCCACCAAGAGACTGCCGAATCTCCAGCATGGCGGTGGACTGCATGATCTCTTTCACCCGGGCGGGATCGTCAACGCCGGGAAGTTGCACGAGAATCTGATATTGACCGAGGCCGTGCTCTTCTATGATGGGCTCGCTCACGCCCAACTGGTCAATGCGGTTGCGGATGGTTTCAATCGCCTGCTGCACGGCGCGGCCTTTGAGATCGGCCAATGCCTGCGGCTTCATGGCAATCGTCCAGGTGTTCTCGGCTCCGGATGCGAGGTTGTATTCAGGTAGCCGATCGGTCACAATGCCGCGCAAATCGGAACTGGACTCGGGAGGAACACCCTTTAGCAGGATCTGCTCGGGATGATTGGCTGGGTCGGGCTTGCCGATTTCAGCGTACGTGATCTTGTGGGAACGAAGGTCGACCTTCAGGCGCTCGACAGCGTTGTCGGAATCCACATTGACGGCGTCATTGACCTGAACCTGCAGGATGAGGTGCGTGCCGCCTTTGAGGTCCAGCCCCAGATGAATGCGGTCCTGCATGGAGGCGAGCAGCGCCGAGCCCGACATTCCCTGCGGCACTCCAAAGATGCCAAACAAAAACACCAGCAGTGTGGCAGCGATGATAATCAACTTCCAACCCAGATTCTTATTCATGAGAATGACAACTCACATCCGTTTAGTTTAGGATTTTGCCGCTTTGCTCGCGTCTTCGGGCGCGGCGACCGACGCCACCGATCCCCGGGTCACTTCAATGCGCAGATTGTCGGGAGGCACCCGCAGATGGACGGCATCATCCTTCAGAGCCACTATAGTTCCGCGCAAGCCCCCGGTTGTCACCACTTTGTCTCCGGTCTTGAGCTCATTCAGCATCTGCCGCCACTTTTTCTGCCGCCGTTGTTGCGGCATGATGAGCAGAAAATAAAAAATGGCAAAGATGAAGATGAGCGGGGCGAAGCCCAGCCATCCTGCCGATCCCGAAGACTGCAACAAAAGTATGGCGCTCATACTGAGTCGAGGCCCCGGTTACGCTCGGGGCAATTGCGACACCTGCCCTTAATTTTACCGCCGGAGTTCTCTTTTCAGGCCGGAGATTCCTTCAGCTTCGGGCACGAACCGGGGATGCCGAGCTATGGTTTCGGTTGAGACCAGACTTCAGAAAGAAAACGGGCCCCCCTCCCAAGTTCAATAGAATGACGTACCCTCCGCATAGTGTCAAGGTAGAAGCTCAAATTATGGACCGTATTCAGGACCTGGGCCAGAACCTCATTAGAAGCATAGAGATGGCGAAGGTAGGCGCGGGTGTAGCGCGAGCACACGCGGCAGCCGCAGTTGAGGTCGAGGGGATTCTCGTCTCCCATGTATCGCGCCTGCTTGATGGAGACTTTTCCTTGAGAAGTAAAGAGCAGTCCGTGACGGGCCGCTCGGGTGGGAAGAACGCAATCCATCATATCTATCCCGAGACCCGCGTATTCAACAATTTCTTCCGGCGTGCCCACGCCCATCAGATAGCGCGGCCTGTCTTTGGGAAGATGTTCGAGGGTGGATTCGACGATTTCGCGGGTAAGGGTTCGCGGCTCGCCGACGCTGAGGCCACCAATCGCATAACCGGGAAAATCTAGCTCGATGGTACGCTGCGCGGATTCCTTGCGCAGAGCCGGGTCCATGCCGCCCTGAATAATGCCGAATAGAGCCTGGTTGTGGCCTTCCAAAGATTCGTTATTTCGAAGAGGCATCAGCTCCTGAGAGATCTGTTCCGAACGACCAACCCCGGACGACGAACGACCATGCCAGGGTACTTCTTGTTTGTGTTCTTCAAAATGCTTCTTGCTGCGCTCGGCCCAGCGCAGAGTTAATTCCATGGACTCGCGGGTACGAGAAGCGTCCGCCGGATATTCGGTGCATTCATCGAACGCCATAATAATGTCCGCACCCAGGCCGATCTGCACTGCAACGGCGCTCTCGGGAGTAAAGAAATGCTCGGAGCCGTCGAGATGCGAGCGAAACTTGGCGCCTTCTTCAGAAACCTTACGCAGCTCATTCAGACTGAAAACCTGGAACCCGCCAGAATCGGTGAGAATGGCGCGCGGCCACGACATGAAGCGATGCAGGCCGCCCAGCTTGCGGACCTGACCGATGCCGGGGCGTAAATAAAGGTGATAAGTGTTACCGAGCAGGATCCGGACATCCAGTTCTTCGAGGATGTGTTGCGGCACGCCCTTGACTGTCGCCTGTGTGCCGACCGGCATGAAGACCGGGGTTTTGACCTCACCGTGGGGCGTGAGGAGCCGCCCGGCCCGGGCTGAACCGGAAGTAGCGTCGATGTGGAATTGCAGCGACACAGAGCGATTGTATCGAACTGGAAGGACAGCCTTTCGATTGCATTTAGGACAGCCGCGGGCGGCTGTCCCCAAAAGAGATTTCTTAATCGAGAACGAGGATTGTGGCGTGAATTTTCGCGTTCTCGACTTCCAGCCTCCCAATGCTCACAGGCAACTTGAACCGTCTGGGCCCGGCGCTGCCAGGATTGAAATAGAGCACGTCATTTTTCATTTGTTGTTTGGGAACGTGACTATGGCCGGAGACAACGACGGCAAATCCAGCCGCTTCGGGTTTGAGATCGAGGCGGCTGAGATCGTGCAGTACGTAGATGGATGCGCCACCTACTTCGAGGACATTTGTGTCGGGAATCTTCTTTGCCCATGCTCCACGATCGACGTTGCCGCGAACCGCGGTTACGGGAGCAATACATGACAGTTCATCGAGAATCGCCGGGTCGGCGATATCCCCGGCGTGAATAATGTAATCCGAGCCTTTGAGCGCAGCGACTGCTTCGCGACGAAGCAGGCCATGGGTATCGGAGATGACGCCGATGAGCATTCTGTTTGTGGGCGTGTCGGACAGCTGTTATATAATGTCTGACATGGTTTCTAATCGTATCAGCGTACGCCTGCCGCAGGCACTTATAGAACGCCTTCGCAAACGTTCCCAATCAACCGGGGCCACCGAATCTGAGATGGTGCGGGAAGCTCTTGCAGGCTATCTCGGCCGGTCTGCAAAGCAGAAATCTGCATATGAACTCGCTGCCGATTCAGGCATCATCGGGACCGTGCGTGATGCGCCTGAAGACTTAAGCACCAGCCGCCGCCACTTGAACGGGTTCGGCAAAGACAAATGAGGCGGGTGCTTGCCGACACTCGTCCGCTGGTCGCGATTTTCAGCCGCCGTGACCAATACCATCGTGCCTGTATCGAAGCTCTGCGCGAGCTTCCTGGTCCTTTATTTACTTGCTGGCCCGTTCTCACCGAAGCCGCTTGGCTCCTACGGCGCGACTCCGACGCGGTACAACACTTGCTAGGCAGTATAGATACCAGCTTTTTGGAACTGATTCCGTTGACCAGCGACGACGCCAAACCGGTTGCGGCAGTGATGAAGAAATATCGCGACGTCCGTATTCAGTTAGCTGATGCGGCGCTGGTGCATCTCGCCGCGAAGCATGGCATGGATACAATCTTCACCCTGGATCAACGGGATTTTTCTGTGTATCGATTGCCGAAAGGGAAGATGTTTCGATTGGTCCCCGCGCTCGGATGAAATGTCGAGTTGCGCTCGCCTGGACAGCCGAGGCGGCTGTCCCCACGTGCGCATTAAAGCTCCGGACTCTTGTTCATGATCAGCTTCTTGATCTTCTCCACAAACTCTGACGCCGTCATATCTTCAGTCTTTTCTTTTCCTCGCGTGCGGACGTTGACCTTGCCCGCCTCCGCTTCCTTGTCGCCGACAACCAGCAAAAACGGCACTTTTTGCAGCGCGTGCTCGCGAATCTTGGCGTTCATTTTTTCATTGCGGGCGTCAACTTCCACGCGCACACCGGCAGCTTTCAATTGATCGGCAACTTTGTTGGCGTAGTTCACATGGCGCTCAGCAATTGGAATCATGACCACCTGCACCGGCGACAACCAAACCGGAAATGCTCCGGCGTAGTGCTCGATCAGAACGCCGAAGAATCGTTCGACTGATCCATACAGCGCGCGATGCACCATGACCGGCTGCTTGCGGGTGCCGCCTTCGGCGACGTACTCGAGGCCGAAACGCGCGGGCAGGTTGAAATCGAACTGGATGGTCGAAAGCTGCCACAGGCGGCCGATGGCATCCACCAGCTTGATGTCAATCTTCGGCCCATAAAACGCGCCTTCGCCCGGGATCGTCTTGTATTCGATCTTCCGCCGCTTGAGAACGTTTTCCAGCTTTGCCGTGGCGTTGTTCCAGTCTTCCGCTTTGCCCACAAAATTCTGGGTGTCGTTCGGATTCCACACCGAAAGCTCGGTCTGAAACTTGTCGAAGCCAAAATCTTTCAGGACATCAAAAGCAAAGTCCAGGCAGGCTTCAACCTCGCTCTCAATCTGTTCCGGCGTGCAGAAGATATGCGCATCGTCCTGAGTGAAGCCGCGCACGCGCAGCAGGCCGTGCATCACGCCCGAGCGTTCGTAACGATAAACCGTTCCCAGTTCGCCCAGCCGCACCGGCAGGTCGCGGTACGACTTCAGCGAGTCTTTATAAATCAGAATGTGGCCGGGACAGTTCATGGGCTTGAGGCGGTATTCGGCGTCGTCAAGTTCCATCACGTCGAACATGTTCTGTGCGTAGTGGTCCTCGTGGCCGGAGGTCTGCCACAATTGACGGCGCATGACATGCGGCGTATAGACCAACGCGTAGCCTCGCCGGATGTACTCGTCGCGCATCCAATCTTCCATCTGCTTGCGGATGATGCCGCCCTTGGGATGCCAGAAAATCAGACCCGGCCCGGCGAGCTCCTGAATCGAGAACAGATCAAGCTGCTGCCCGAGCACCCGATGGTCCCGCTTTTTGGCTTCTTCCTGCTTGTGAATGAAATCGTCAAGGTCTTTTTTCGAGAAAAACGACGTTCCGTAAATGCGCTGCAGCTGCGGGTTCTTCTCATCTCCCAGCCAGTACGCGCCGGCAATGTTCAGCAGCTTGAATGCCTTGATTTTTCCGGTCGAAGGAATATGCGGGCCGCGGCAAAAATCGGTGAACTTGCCGGTGCGGTAAATCGAGATTTTTTCATCGGGCCGGGTGAACTGCTCGATGAAATGGCACTTCATGAAGTCGCCGTCTTTTTTGAACTCGGCGAGACCTTCTTCACGCGGCAGAAACTCGCGCGCATAAGGAATGTTCTGCTGCACCAGCTCCTGCATCTTGGCTTCGATCTTCTGCAGATCTTCGGGGGTGAACGGCTTCTCGCGATAAAAATCATAGAAAAATCCGCTCTCGGTCGCGGGCCCGTGGCCGAGCTTGGTCTCAGGAAACAGCTCAAGCACCGCCGCCGCGAGCAGATGCGCCGACGAGTGCCGGAACACTTCGAGCGCCTCGGGATCTTTTTCGGTCAAGATGCGCAGATCGGTATCCTTTTCCAGCGGCCGCGCGAGATCGATCAGCGTGGGGCGGGCGCCCTCGCCCGCCAGCTGTTGACTTTGACCTTGATCTGGACTTTGACTCGCTCCGCCGACCGGCTGACCGCCATTCGTGGACATCTTCGCCACCAGCGCCGTATCGGCCAGCCGCGGGCTAATCGATTTCGCCACGTCGAGCGCCGTCGTCCCCTTGGGCACTTCCTTCGTGCTCCCGTCGGGGAGTTTGATGTGAATCGTCTCTGCCATGCAAAGATCAGTTTAGGGGAGTGGATGAAGGAGGGTCAAACGAGGTGCAGACAATCGGGGTACGCCCCGTCTGTCCCCAGGTTTCCCTGCCTCGCACGGCTGAAATGCGCGGCGGATTAACTCAGCGCCTTCTAAGCACCAGCTCAACGGGAGTATTGCCCGTCGGTACCGACTTGGATGCAGTGAGGTCGCTTTTTTGGGCACGCAATGAGACCACCTGCCCATCCGCTGCGTGCGCATAAACGGAGAAGCTCCCCATATTATCGGTGACGACTATCTCGGGGTATCCGGAAACCGAGACGTCCGCTCCCGCGACCGGATGGCCCCGCTCGTCCACGACAGTTCCCCTCACCAAGGCGCTCCGATCCGGTACGAGCTGAATCGTGACGGTAGGAAAGTAGTCGTCAGACAGGGTGACGTTCGCCTGCCCGGAAAGGAACGAGCTGGGCTCCGCGGCAAAAAGGACCAGCTGGCCGCTTAGGGGCTTGGCTTGCGGTGGTATGTCGAATTCCCAGCCTCCCTTTACGGCTTTCGGCTCTCCTCCGGACGACGAGGTGACATCGGCATCAGAAACGGGCAGATGATCGCCGCCCAGAACTGTGACGCGCACATGATAGACCTGTCGCGTTTGCAAAAAGACAGACGAAGCGAGTGGAAAAAGCCCGAGCACAGTCATGCCGCATGCTAGGAACACCCCCACCGAGAGCGCGACTCGGCTCCTGGATCGGAGTGCGAATATGAGTACCGTGAACGCCATTGCCGCCACAAACACAGCGCCCGTCACAGGATCGGTGATCCGGCTAGCGAGCTCAGGCGCTTTATTCCAGTTCAATGGTTACGCCCCCTCAAGATTCTGGCATTTCGTTCCGCTTCATCGGCTCGGTGGGCAATTATCCCAGCCTCCATATATCTCCCCTGTTTGCGTAATCCCTCCGCATGGTTTCTCAGAACACCCGCCAGATTCTGATAGTGTGGAGACGGGCCGTGTTCAAGGATATTTTCCGCCCGACCAAACATGCTTTCGGCTTCAGGATATAGCTGCTCAGCCACGAGTACCATCGCCAAATTGTTGAAGCTCGCCGCAGTGTCGGGGTCATTGGCAGGAAGAACCTTCTGACGAATCGAGAGCGCCCGCCTTGCAAATGCCTCTGCGTCTGTAAAGTTCCACTGCTCCCGAAGGGTAGCGGCCAGGCCGTCCAAGGTTGTCGCGATGCTCAGGTCTTCCGGGCTCAGCGTCGTCTCTTTGATCTTCAGGGCGCGGCGGTAAAGTGGTTCCGCATCTGCTAATTTCCCTTCCATACGCAGCATGTCGGCCTCATTATTCAGGTTTCCGGCTAGGTCAGGATGTTCCGGTCCGAGGGCACTTTCGTTGATCTTTATCGCGCGCTGGTACAGCGGCTCGGCATCTGCGTACCTGCCTTGCGCTGCCAGCGCGAGCGCGAGGTTGTTAAGATCGGTGGCGACGTGAGGGTGGTCCTTCCCAAAAGCCTTTTCATCGATGGCAAGCGCTTTTCGGTGCATCGGTTCTGCGGCAACAGGGTCCCCCTGCGCTTGGAGCATAAGTCCTAATTGTGTTCCGGTCGACCGCGACGGCGGGGTGCTCGCGGCCGAATGCCTTCTCGTCGATGGCGAGCGCCTGCCGGTGAAGAGCGTCCGCCTCGGCGAAGTCGTGTTTTGTCTGCAGTAACGTGGCGAGGTTGTTTAGGATGGACGCGAGCTCCGGGGTGGAGGGGCCAACCGCGTCCTCCTCAATCGCGCGCGCGTCTCGGTACAGCCGCTCTGCCTCGGCGTAGCTTCCCGACGAGTCAAGCACTAATGCGAGATCGTTCTCGTCGCTTGCCACGCTCGGGTGCCTAGGGCCAAGCGCGTCTACGTCGATGCCCATCGCTTCTCGCTGCATTCTCGCAGCCTCGGGGTAGTTGCCCTCCTCCTCTCGTAACTCCGCGAGATTATGGAGGGTCGCAGCAACGGCGGGGTGCCGAGGTCCAAGCACATCCTTATCTATCTCGAGTGCTTCCTGGAAGAGGGCTTCGGCCTTGGGATAGCTGCCTTCGGTCTTAAGCAGGTAAGCGTAATTGTTTAGATCAGTAGCGACCGCCGCGCTCTTTGAGCCTAGCGCTTTTCGATTAATCTCTAGGGCTTGCTTGTACAGGAGCTCCGCGTCTTTGTACCTACCCTCCTCCTGCAGCAACGCAGCAAGATTGTTCGAGGCGGCGCCGACGGCTGCCTCGTTGGGCCCAGGCGCCGCCTTGACAGTGTCTAGGGCTTTCCTGAAAAGATCCTCAGCTCCCTGATAATCGCCCTTCTTCTGCAGCAGAGCGCCGAGACTGCTCAAAACCGCCGCACGATTTACCGGGCTTGGGTCTGGCGACTCGTCCACTGCTCGTAACGCCGCCCGAAGGACCGACTCCGCGCTCACGTAATCCCCGGATTCGAGCAGGGTCGCACCTAGGGAGACTCTGATTAAGTGCTCCCTTTCCACAGGAAGTATAGATAAAGTCGTGCCAGCATGAACTCTCTCGGCAAGCAGAGGACACTGGCGATGATGACGGGATTCGAGCGCTACACGAAGAA
>Ga0335081_10000306_pt1 | contig 91275 bp, 81 predicted proteins | sample Lox_Sample_35_FD_206713 | JGI IMG/M metagenome (GOLD analysis project Ga0335081, IMG submission 206713) | Soil microbial communities from Loxahatchee National Wildlife Refuge, Florida, United States - Lox_Sample_3.5 | ecosystem: Environmental > Terrestrial > Soil > Wetlands | place: USA... | reverse complement strand
AGCGTGCCGACGGTGAACACGCACGTCCGTCGCATCTACGATAAGTTGCACGTCCGTTCCCGGTCCCAAGCCGTGGCGAAATACACCCACATCCCCGGTGCCCCCGTCTTGGATGATCTGTAGGGCGATATTCTGAAAAGATTCGCGGTGGCGGGGCTGGCACAGGCAACCCGAGTCTCGCTGATTTGTCCTGCCACGATAATGAATAAGGGCAGCCGGTCGGGAATAGACTTGCGCTTTCTCTTACGCGACGGAAGAATTATCCAATGTCCCAGCCCCGGGCCAGAGAAAACTGGTGGAGAACAATGCCGCTGGTGTTGGCTGTTTTGGCGGACGGATTTCTTCCCGCCCGGGCCGCAACGCCGTATTTGATCCGCACCTGGCAGGTGGAGAATGGCCTGCCGCAGAACAAGGTGACCGCAGGGGTGCAAGCTCGTAACGGCTACTTGTGGCTGGGCACGTATGGCGGACTGGCGCGATTTGACGGCGCGCGGTTCGTGGTGTTCGACGACAACAACACACCGGAGTTGCACAGCAGCCGCGTGACGAGTCTGTTTGCGGCCCACGACGGGACGCTGTGGATCGGTGATGAAAGCGGCGGGGTCACGCGATTCAAGGATGGTCGGTTTCAAGCGATCCCGGTTCACGCGTCATGGAGCGGCAGGAAGATTAGCGCGATCGCCGCCGACGAAGCCGACGACGTCTGGCTGATGAACGAGGCCGGCGAACTAGCTCGCGTCCGGGATGGCTTGGTCCTGTTGCCGAGGGCGGGTGTTGTCTCCAACGTCGTCAGCTTGACGCGGTCAGAAGCTGGAAAAATCTGGGTTGCGCGCGATGGCCGGGTGTCGGTACTCGAGCGCGGACAATTGCGCGCCGTCGATTTTGCTGGATCGGCCACCAATAGCTATGTGCAAGGCATCGGCGCGAGCCGTGATGGGGGGCTGTGGGTCGCCAGCGATCGGCGCATCCGGAAATGGGAAGACGGCAAATGGACGGCGGATTTGGGAGAGGCCCCATGGGGTTGGGACATTGTTTCCGCATTGATGGAAACTCGCAGCGGCATGCTCTGCGTCGGAACTCCGGATTCGGGGCTTTATCTCCTCTTTCCCAGCCGAGCCAGCAAGCCGTTGCACTTTGACCGCACGAATGGTTTCCCGTCGGAGTGGATAATTTCCCTGTGGGAAGACCGCGAGGGAGATTTGTGGAGCGGCACCGGCTCGGGACTGGTGATGATGCGTCCCAACAACGTGGAAACCATTTCGCCACCGGACAGATGGCAGGGCCGCGCGTTGTTGTCCGTTTGCGCCACCACGAATGGCGCCTTGTGGGTTGGGACGGAAGGCGCAGGGTTGTACCGGCTGCGAAACGGGGTGTGGACCCGCTTCAGTACCGAGCAAGGAATCCGCAATCCGTATATTTGGTCGTTGGCGGAGGATGGTGCGGGGCGATTGTGCGTCGGCACATGGGGCGGTGGCCTGTTCATCCAAAACGGCGACGCTTTTGAGCGGGCACCGGGTCTGGAAAACCTTACCCTGCCGATGCCGGCGCTGTTATCCACACGCGACGGGCTTTGGGTGGGCACCGCGGCTGGCTTGTTGCGCTATCGAGATGGGCAGGCGGTTTGGTTCAATCAAGGCGACGGGAAAAACCTGCGCGATGTGCGCGCCATCGTTCAGGACAAACAGGGGAAGATCTGGTTTGGCATGGCCGGCAACGGCTTGGCCTGTCTGCAAAACCAAACCATCCGACAATTCAAAAAATCGGACGGTCTGTCGAGCGATTTCATCGAGTGCCTGCATTTCGACAAGGCAGGAGCGCTCTGGATTGGAACTTTCGGTGGCGGACTGAATCGTTACAAGGACGGGAAGTTTTCCGTGATCAACCACAGACAAGGCCTGCCCAACGGCATCATCGGCCACATCGAATCGGACGGCCGCGGATTCTTTTGGGTGAGTTCCTACGGCGGCATCATGCGGATCAGCGAAGAAGAATTCAACCGCTGCGCCGACGGTGAAATCCAAAAGGTGCATTGCCTGACCTATGGGCTCAACGACGGATTACCCACGCTGGAATGCGCGGAGGGATTGCAGCCGGCTGGATGTAAAACCGCGGACGGACGGCTGTGGTTTCCCACCGCCAAGGGTCTGGTGGCTATTGATCCGGCAAACGTGACCACCAATCCCTTGCCGCCGCCGGTCATCCTTGAGGAAGTCCGGGTGGACGACAAGCCCTTGACCAACGGCACGTTCACAGGATTGAGAATCCCACCGGGCCGCCACCAGTTGGATTTTCAATACACCGGTTTGAGTTTTGTCGCGCCCGAAAAAGTCCGGTTCAAATACCGGTTGAATGGCTTCGAAACAGACTGGAGGGAAGCGGGAACGAAGCGCGTGGCCAGCTACAATTACATTCCGCCCGGTCGTTATACCTTTCAAGTAACTGCCTGTAATAACAACGGCGTCTGGAATGAAAGGGGGGCGAGGCTCGTCTTTGACGTCCAGCCGTATTTTTGGCAGACGGCTTGGTTTCGGTTCGCCACCTTGGCGCTGCTGATTGCGGCCAGCGGCGGACTGGCTTGGTTCGGCACCCGCCGCCGGATGCGGCGCAAATTGGAACGGGCCAGGCAGCAACGAGACATTGAGCGTGAGCGGGCGCGAATCGCGCGGGACATCCACGACGATTTGGGGGCACATCTGACCCGCATCACGATGATCAGCGAATCGGCGCGCATGGACAGCGACCTCGGTCACCTCGAGCGGGCGGCAACCGGTTTGGAGAAAATTTACGACATCTCCCGCGAATTGACGCGGAGAATGGATGAAATCGTTTGGGCGGTGAACCCCCGTCACGACACGCTGGAAAGCCTGGTGAATTATCTCGAAAAATTCGCGCAGGATTTTCTGACGACGGCCGGTATCCGCTGCCGGTTGGACCTGCCCATGCACTTTCCCGAATGGCGGCTGACCGCGGAAATGCGGCATAATCTGTTTCTCGCCTGCAAGGAAGCTCTGCACAATGTCGTGAAACATTCCGGCGCATCAGAGGCCCGCCTCCGGCTGATGGTAAAGGCCAGGTCGTTTGAACTGGTGATCGCCGACAATGGGCACGGCTTCTTGCCAGAAAGCAAGCGGCAGAATGCTTTAGAAGGCGCCAGCCGCCTATCATCAGGCAATGGATTGGAGAATATGCACCGCCGGCTCTCGGCCATTGGCGGGAGCTGCCGGATTGCAAGTACTGTGCAAAAGGGAACAGAAATCGTGTTCAGTGTACCACTCCAAGGTTCGCCACAATAACAGGTTGCACTGGTAACCACTTTAGTCTGCAAATCATTACTTTTAACGACATGACAAGCGGGGCATATTTGAGCGATAGTAAGTACGGTTTCCAGATGTGACAGGGGACAATAATCTTGGATCATCTGGGTGTTAGGGAGACGAGGTAAGCTAAAGCTTATTGTCGTAAACTTGGGCCGTTTGCGAGACGGCGCCTGTGAAACTCAGGCAACGGAGAAGGAAAACGAGGGAAAGGAACGAAAGGTGAGGGTATGAAGCTTCAACGGGTTGGAGTAGTTGCAGTATTAGCGGTGATGTTATTGTTACAGAATGTGTCCGCGCAACTTCTGGAGTCTTGGGAGAATACCTTGGACGGATGGACGGTGCAGGACGCCAATTATACGCCTGGTTTCACCACGAAGTTTGGTGTTACCGATCAAACTTACAGCTTGTCGCTAACGGGAACGGCGGGGCCAACCTATGGCCAGATGCTGCTGAGTCCTTTTGTGGCAGGATGGACGTCGATCATTGGCAATGCGGCGTCATTGAGTCTCGATATCTACACGCCGCCCGCGTCGTTTGGCTATTATTTGCAATTCGACGTTGACTTGAACAATGCGGACGCCGGCTTCACATCGATTGACGGCTATAGTTATCCAGCGACAGTTATCGGCAGTGAATACACGTGGACGTATGCGATTCCGGCAGCCTATGCGGCGGTCTTGGCGACCTCGTCAAATCCGACGCAGATCGCCATCCAGATCGGTGGCGGGTATACGGATGGGAACGAGGTAATGTATTTGGACAACCTGCGTGTGACCCCGGTTCCTGAGCCATCAACGATCGCCTTACTGGGCTTGGGGTTGCTCGGTTTGGTTGGTTTGGCGCGTCGCCGTGTGAGCTGAGAGGTTTTCCACGGTTTTCGTGCTCCGTTGTTTGAAAGGCATGTCGCGAGAAAGTCGCGACATGCCTTTGACGGAAATAGGTGTGACAGGCATTGCGCCGGTAGCGCTGTGTACCTGCCGTCGCGTGGCTAAACCGGTAAAGAGAACAGACAAATAGCACTAAAAGATGCAAGCGAAGCGCTTTACAGGGAGATCCTAGAACCCACAGCTTAAAACAATCGAGGCAGCATTATGAAGAGAATCTCAGTAGCTCTCATCGGAATCGCAGCGTTGTTGGCGCAGAGCGCGTCCGCTCAGTCCCTGTTTACAACCTATGATGATTTCCTGCAGTGGCAGAGCGGTCAATTCACTGTTTATCCGGTAGCGAATCCGGATTCTGAAGGCAGCGACATCAATGGCTTGGGAAATACAAACGCCAATGGGCAGGTCGGCACAGGTGGCGCTCTGGCGATCCAATACCCGCAAGGAGGAGCCCCTTACAGTTACGCTGGAGGTAGTCCCGGAGAACAAGGTTATACAAATTTCATCGCGGCACTGAAGCAAACCGGCAAAGTTTTGACGTACGATTTCAAAGCCCCGAGCCCTGTTACCCCTACGGGAACAACGGGAACCTATTTTCAGGTTGGCGTGGTGGTCAATTGCGAAGGCCTGTTTGACCAACTCTTTCCTACGTCCACCACCTCGTTGGGTGGCGGCTGGTCCCGGGCTAGCATCGACTGGAGTGTGGAAGCGTCAAATATTGTCGCACAAGAAGTGTCCAATGGCGGCACGTTCACTTACTTCCAAATCGTGCTCATTTACAACTCCGACTATAACCCCAGCGCACCTTTTTATGTGGACAATTTCGTGATGCGCGACGCGCCAACGGCACCGGCCAAACTCTATACAACGACTAGTGATTTTACAGGTTGGAGCACAGAGGCGGGTTTCACCAATGTGGGACCAACCAACCTCGACCTTGATGGCAACGTAACGAACGGCGTCGGCAATCTTACCTCTCCGGGATCGGCCGGCACGGGAGGATCGCTCCAGATCGTCCATTTCACCAATGACTTCGGTGTGATGTCGTTCGCCCCGTATGAGCAATCCAATACGGCTTTCGTCGCGGCGCTGTTAAACGCATCCGCTGTGACATTCGACTACACTACGCCAGTCGTGGGAACCGGTGTCTATTTCCAAGCGGGTATCGCCGTTGACTACGATGGGCATTACGACCAACTCTTTCCGACCGCTACGACAACCGTCAGCGGCAGTGTGACCCGGGCCTCGATTGACTGGGTTTCCGAAGCCCAGGCGCTTGCCGCTCAGTATGCAGCGGGTACCGACAGCTTCGGTTATGTGCGCATCGGAATACTCTGGAACTCGGATTACGGACCGGATACCACACCGTTTCAAATCGATAATATCACGGCCATCACGAACCCGCCTGCTGCTTACATCATTCCCGCCAGCTCTAATCTGGTTTCAGAAGGATGTAGCCCGGGAAATGGAGCCATTGATCCCGGCGAGACCGTAACCGTTGGCTTTGCGCTGCAAAATGCCGGCAACGATACCGTCTCGAATGTCGTTGGCACCTTGCTGGCCTCCAGCGGCGTTAGCTCACCGAGTGGCGCGCAATCCTACGGCGCGCTGGCCGGTGGCGGCTCGGTTACCAATTCGTTTACGTTCACGGCTAACGGTACTTGTGGGGACAACCTCGTGGCCACGCTGCAACTGACGACCAACTCGGTGTTCTATCGGACCGTGCCCTTTGGCTTCACGTTGGGCACACTCGGCGCTGCAGCGACAAATAACTACAGCAGCGGTGGCGTTGCGGTTCCCATCCCCGACTACACGACTGTTGGCACCAATAACTATCCCGGTTCCATTACGAATTCGATCACAATAACCGATACCGGCTCTGTGGCCAAAGTCGTCGTTCGCGTTCGGATCAACCACACTTACACCGGCGACTTGAGTATGTGGGTCGTTCATCCCGATGGCACAATGGTCAGTCTAATTGCTTATGATGAGAGCAAAGGGGGCAACAACTTCGGCAGCGGCAACGCTGATTGCACGGGGACGTTCACGGTGTTCGACGACGCGGCAGCGACACCAATTGCTGCGGGCAATGCTCCGTATGCCGGCTCGTACAAACCGCGGCAGCCATTGTCGGTTTTGAATGGTAAACCGAGTCAAGGCACGTGGAAGCTGATTGTCAGCGACAACGGCCCTGGGGATACTGGCACGTTGTATTGCTGGCAAGCGCAGATCGCGGTACAACCGTACTCTTGCTGCAATTCGCCCGTGACAGATCCGTTTACGACCTGGCAGAGCCAGTATTTCGCCGGCGGCGGGAGCAATCCGAACGCGGCCCCCGGGGCCGACCCAGATGCCGATGGGATGAGTAACACCAACGAGTTCTTGGCGGGCTTCGTTCCCACCAATAATGCAGCGTATCTGCACATCATCAACGTCGCAAAGACGAGCGGCACGAATGTGACTGTGACGTATCTCGGCGCTAATGGCAACAGCACCACGACGCCTCCGATGCTTTCCCGGACAAACATCCTGGAATCCACGACCGGCACTGCCAATGGCAGTTACTCCAATAACTTCCTCAGCACCGGCCAAACCAATATCCTCAGCGGAGGAACCGGCTTGGGGACGATCACAAGTTTCGTGGACACGAACGGTGCCAGTACCCCGAGCAAGTATTACCGGGTCCGAGTGTTGGTGCCGTGAAGATTCGTTTGCGCCACTCGGAAAACGCGATTCACCCGGGTGCCAAACAGCGCCGGCGGCTCGCCGAACTCGCGTCGGCTGCTCTGCAAATTTGTGGATTGGGCAATCTGTGAAGAGCGGAATTGAGCAATCATCCGCCGGGAGTTCGCTCCGGTTCGCGCAAGCGCAACCGCGTATTCCCGCGCAAGAGCCGCTTGGATTTTCGCGAGTTGCGTTTACGCTGATCGAACTTTTGGTTGTCATCGCCATCATTGGTATTCTGGCCGGAATGCTATTGCCTGCGTTGGCGAAAGCGCGGGACAAGGCACGCGCGGCGGTGTGCGCCAGCAACCTGAAGCAATTCGGCACAGCGCTGGAAATGTACGCGGGGGATTACAATGGTTGGTTACCACCGGCATGCCGGGCCGACGACAACACGCCGTGGGATACTCTTATCTCGCGCTATATCAGTAATGGCCGATATCTTGGCGTTGGGTCTGTCGCAATTGCCAATACGTGGGCCAAAGTCTGGCAGTGTCCCATGGATCGGACTCCGCATCTCTATCAGAATGGTCTGCCCTCCGCGCCCCGATCCTACTCGATCAACGTCAACCTGGATGATTCAGGATATCTTCGCATGGTGGCACCATACTTCGGAGGATTAGGCGAGGGAGTCAGTCTGGCCTCTATTAGCGATCCGTCGGATACGATCATGGTCGCCGAAAAGCCTAGGATATGGAACAATTTCGGATATGTTTCCCAGTCTGGAGTTGCCTGTCCGGACTCAACGGCGGGGGATTGCTGCATCGGAGGCTCGGGGGAGACTTATGGCCAGACAAGTGACTCGTATGGTCGCCCGTGGCATTTTGGCGGATGGAATTATCTGTTTGTTGACGGTCATGTGCAGTGGCTGCGGCCGGAGAAGACGCTTGGCAGCGGCGGGAAGGCGAAAGGGACGCTGGTCTGCCCGCTTGGCTTGTGGACGCCCAGCGCGAGCGATAATTCACCCCCATGAACCGTAATACCAACCATAACATGGCCGTGATTTCACTTTGGCTCGCGCGAGCGTGGGGGGACGTCCAAGCGCAGAAGTCACGACTCCAAGCTGCTCGAGCCGCATTCACGCTCATTGAACTTCTGGTGGTCATCGCCATCATCGGCATTTTGGCGGCGATGCTTTTGCCGGCTTTGTCGAAGGCGCGGGATAAAGGACGCGCTGCCGTGTGCGCCAGCAACCTGAAGCAGATTGGCGTCGCACTGGAATTATACTCGCAGGATTACCGTGGCTGGCTACCGCCGGCGGCGCGCCGTACCGATAATACGTCGTATGACAGTCTTGTATCACCATACATGAGTGGTGGCAGAAGCATTTCCAGTGCGACTTTGGCACAAGACACCCGGTGGGCCAAGGTCTGGCAGTGTCCCATGGATCGGCAGACGCACGTCAATCAGCCCGCCTCTCCCCGCTCCTACTCGATCAACATCAATTTGGATGACTCGGGATACTTTGGCATGAAGTCGTACATGGCCAACCCAACGACCGGCGGCATGGGAGTCAGTCTGGCGGTCATCGACGACCCGTCGGATACGATCATGGTCGCCGAACGTCCCAACTTGGCCAATAACTTCGGATATACAGCGAACTCTGACTGTGGATGTCCAGACGATACGGTGGGCCCCTATAGTGATTATTGTAACGACGGCGTGTATGGTTATGGCCAAACACATCAAGGCGATCCATATACTCGTCCATGGCATTTCGGGGGCTGGAACTATTTGTTTGTCGACGGCCATGTGCAATGGCTTCGCATCTGGCAGACGATCGGACGAGTCAAGAAAGCTGCGGGTTCGCCCGGGAACCCGTATGGATTGTGGACACCATCACGGGACGACAATCAGGTGCCATGAACAGCCAAACCGATCGGATTTGGAGACAGATTCAATGAGCCCACGGGTCACTCTCATAGGGGCGGTTGCGGCAATGATCGTTTCGGGTGTCGTCCTTTATCGAACGTTCTCAAAATCAAACCCCGTTGACGGCGCCACAGAGAATCTGTTCCAAGCCTACACCCAGGTGACCGCTGATGAAATCTCTCGTTTGCTTGGGGGGCACGGTGATGTAGTCGTTTTGATGTGGGGAGCCCCCAGCGACGACGCTACCTTTCCTGACGGTCCGCCAGCCGTCCAAGCCCTCTGCCAGGCGCTCCAGGGGCACGGTCTGCACGTAACCAAAGACAGAGTCACACCGGTCCGAGAAGGACGCGAAGTCGCTTGGACTGCAGAAAACTACCGTTCCGTCCTCGAAAGTCATTCTCAAGCAACAGCGCTGATATCCTTTGTGGGGAGCCCGCAATTGACTGACGATAATATTCGTGCGTTACCGTCGCCGCGTCCGAAACTTATTGTCGTTCGTCTCGCGAAACTCGAGACGGCGCGGCCACTTCTCCAGCAAGGAGTTGTGGACGCCGCGGTTCTGCCACAAACCGATGCGCCTTCCATTGGTCACCCGCCAAAAACCGCCCGGGAATGGTTCGACAAGTATTACATCTTTGCCACTCCGACGACCGTAGCGCAGTTGAGTGAATGAGGGGAATAGGGTATTTTACACACAAGGGAAAGCAACTCAAGCTTCGGCCAATTTGTGAGGCTCGGGGTTTTTAATGTAATGGCACGACCCATGACGTGATCTGGCTTGCCTGTGGCCTCTGAGTCTTCGGGCGTTCTCGGGACCTGGAATTATGAAGCGCAAATTGTTGATCCAAATAGGCGGTCTTTTTGTCCTCTTGTCAGCTCCCTTGGCAGCATTTTCTGCGAACATTGCGGTCAATGTGACCAGTAACCTTTTCCCGATATCGGACACGGCGTTCGGGATGCATACTTCGGTTTACGACAACGAGCATGGCAACCCCGCTTTGCCCGGCCGGCTGATCGAATCCGGAGTCAATACACTGCGGTATCCGGGTGGCGGCTATGCTGACGTCTTCCACTGGTCCGTGAACAAATTGAGCCCTTGGCAGGACGGCAGCTATGGCTATCAAGGCCCAAGCACTGACTTTGGGAGTTTTGTCAGCCTGATCGAAAGCGCGCAATGCCAAGCGGTCATTACTATCAATTTCGGTTCTGGCCAACTGTGGAACGCCGGTCATACGGCTCTCGTCGCCCCACCCACCAATGCCGAACCCAAAGAAGCGGAGGCTTGGGTTGCCTACGCCAACGGCGACGCGTCGCTATTCGGTACGACCAACGATATCATGATCGGCACGGATTCCCTGGGCAACAATTGGAGAACCGTGGGTTTTTGGGCTAAGCTCCGGTCCTCGACCCAAGCGCAATATCAATCGTGGGCTACCACTGCCGGGGTCTATGATTCCACTTTCAACTTTTTGGCCATCAATCATCCTGCGCCCGTCGGCATCAAGTATTGGGAAATCGGTAATGAAACCTTCGGCTCCGGTTACTACGGTGGTGGTAACGGTTACTCGGTCAACTACGCCGTGCCTTATCCGTACACCAGCAACATTCGTAGCAATAATCCTGCATTTTCGCCCGCCATCTACGGACAGCAGGTCAAACAGTTCTCGCTTGCCATGAAGGCGGCCGATCCCACAATCAAGATCGGGGCCGTGGTCAGCACTCCTTTGGATGACTACGGTTGGGACGTCATCAACGGTCAACACTGGACCCCGCAAGTATTGTCGCAATGCGCCAGCAACATCGATTTCCTCATTGCCCACTGGTACTTCTACAATGGCAGTAGCGACAACGGCAGCAGCTTGTTACCGGCGCCTGCGGCGAAAATTCCCTCGATGATCAACGGCACCGGCTCCCACACCGGCACCAGCTCGGGCCTGAAAGACTGGATCAACCAGTACCGGCCCGGCGACCCCACCAATGTGGAGATTTTCATTACCGAGTTCGGATACAGTGGGAGCCTGCGGACTTCTCAGAATGGCAAACCGATCATCGGACCTGTGACCATGCTATTCGACGTGGACTCCTACGCTACCTGGATGAGCTATGGCGTTTCCAACATTTGCTTCCTCGAGATGAGCAAAACACCTTTTTTGGCTGGCGATCCGAGTACTCTCACTCTTGGAGAGACGTTTTATGGGCTGAAGTTGCTGCATCAAATGGCTCAGCCCGGTGACATGATCGTCTATTCCACGTCGGACACGAGCAATCTTCGGGTACAGGCGACACGTCAGCAGAACGGGAAGGTCGGTTTACTCTTTTTGAATGAGAGTCTCACAACAACCCAGACCGTGAATGTAACCATTGCGAACTCCCCCCTGGGCAGCACTGGCACCCAGTATGTTTTTGGCCAGAGTAATTTCAGCTCTTCCCAAGAGTTGCCGACGAGCGGTCCCTCCTCGAATTCCGTTTCGGGGTTGGGCAACTCGTTCAGTGTCTCCATCCTCCCCTATACCATGATGGTGTACACCGTGCCGATGTTGGGGGGAACGATCCCAACGACTGTCGATGTGACATCGAGCGCCAATCCATCTATTTACGGCGACCCGGTCACGCTGACGGCCACCGTCAAGACCAACGGGGTGCCCTTGGGCAACATCTTCGGAGAAACTGTTACGTTCTACCAAGGGGCCACAGAATTGGGTACCAGCACTTTCAAGGGCAACGGCTCGGCGAGCGTGATCACGACCTCGGGGCAGTTTGTGGCTGGCACCCAGTTCATTACCGCGGTCTATCCGGGCGATGCCATCTATAGCGGCAGCACCAATTCCCCTGCCTTTTCGCAAATCGTTGATCCCCAATCCGTGTCGATTCTTTCCGGAGTTGCGGCGGACAACAAGGTGTACGACGGCACGACTGCGGCAACCATCAACACCACCAACGTGGTGCTGGATGGGGTGCTGAGCCCGGATGCGGCCGATGTCAGTTTGTCCACGAACGGCAGCACCGCCAGCTTTGCCTCGCCGGATGTTGGTTTGGGAATCTCGGTCACCGTTACCGGTTTGAATCTCACCGGCAGCGCCGCTGCCAATTACACGCTGACTCAACCTACCGGCTTGACGGCGGATATCTTACCGCTGGAAACGCCGACGACCATCGCGGTTACTCAGGAATCAGGAACATATCACCTGACTTTTGCGGGACAAAACGGCCAGGATTACCGGGTGCTCTGGTCCGACGACATGGCCTTGCCGTTGGACCAGTGGAATGTCCTGACGAACGGCACCTTCGGATCAGGTTCTGTGACCATTACCGATAATCCTCCGCCCGAGACGCAAAATCGCTTTTATCGAATTGTGTCACCGTGATTTCACTCCCGTGAGCCAGCCCCGGCCGGCTGGCCCGAGTCACTCCCTTCCAGGATGGGGAGCGTGACTTCGAATCCGAACCGTTTCCTGGCTGTTTTCTCGATCAACAATCCGGAGATCTGCCTGGGCCAATCTCCAATGAATTTCTTGACCCGTTTGCGCAGGCGGATTTTGCCGGGGCTGCTCGGCAACCGCTCCATCGCCCCCTGCAGTTCGAAGCCCTGGCTCGTGTACGGAAAGAAGTCGGCGTCACTCTCAGCCCGTGGAGAATTCCATTCTAGGATCAACGGGCGCAGATTCGTCATCGCGGCGCCGTCCCACCAAGCCCGCGCAGAGAGAGCCGCCCCGGATTGCGGCAGGTTCGCCTGCCACGATCGCAGCATCTCCGCCTCGGCTGTCGATCGGGTTTGCCGGCCGATGCTCAGATCGGCGTGGACTTCCGTGCTGCCGGGAACGGCTTCCTGATTGCATTCCAGCCAGAACACTGTGGCTTTCAAGTCGAGGCTGCCTTGGGGAACGCCATAAGCGACCTTCAACGGCACCAGCAAGACGACATCGTTTGTGTATCCGTAGGTGGCGTGATCGTTCAGCGGAAATTTCTCCGGCACCGGCCATTGAATATCGCCTGCGGTTACTGTCCAAGACAAGTCCCATTTGACACTTGTCGCAAGACCAGAGGCGCCGGGGTTTTTCCAAAACGTGTGCCACTGTGGGTCCATGTGCAGTTCGATTCCAGCCAGCGCCGTATCGCCCGGCAGGACCGTCTCATTGGCCAAAACCAAACGAGCCTGCGTGTGGGCGGCCAGGGCAGACGTGGCGGCAATGCCGAAGGAGACAGAAATGAATAATGGCTTTAGCAAGATTCGAATGCGCTACCTTGGGAGATTTTTAACGGCTCTTCAATATTCTCCGACAACGTTGTCGATGTAAACCGGCCCGCCGAACGCGAGGTCCGAGTTGAAGACCAGGTAAACTTGCGATACGTCGTCGCTGACCTCGTTCGGCTCGATGTTGTACTGCAGAGAGTTCCAGCCTTCTTTTATGTCCTGTGGAACTTGAAACCACGAATTCGCCGAACTCGATATGACCAGGAAAATCTGCGCATACTGGAGGCCCTCTATGCTCTCCTTGGGAACATAAACGTCCATGGTGATGGTTTTGAACTTGCCAAATCCTGGCGCGAAAGGGCCCTCATTTACTGCGATGTCTTGATTCCAGCCGCTCGAGCCTTTGGCATTGATCTTCAAAGAATATTTGCCTTGTTTCACGAAATTCGGGTCGTCGTTGACCGTGTCCGCTTCCGACCAATTTCCCGTACCGGCCCATCCGTCCGTAGTTTTTGATTCAAAGTTCCAGAGTGTGACTGCGTTCTCCGCTGCTGTCTGCGCCGGTGGCCCCGCCGTCTCCATCTGCGGAGCCGCAGCCTCTGCTTTTGGCGCTGCCATTGGCGTTTTGGTTTCCGTCGCAGCCGGGTGAGTGGAAGCGCATCCCGCAAAAAGGGCGGGCAAAACAAACAAGCTTAAGGCAAATGACCACCGTTTCATTTTCCTACCTCCAGGAGTTTATCCTTGAACTGTATTTCTTGCGTTTGGATTCGGTCGGGCTCCTCTGAACAATTCATTCCGAATTGCGTTGAGTTGTCCTTCAGATCGACGGTCACGGGCGCAATGTCAGATTACCTTGCAGACGAATGTCGCGCGATGAACTGCCCACCAGAATCGTGAATTCGCCCGGGTCCACTGCCCAGGCATGTTGGTCGGGATCGTAGAACGCAAACGAATTCCGATCGAGCGGTATGGACACGTGATGGGTCTCGCCCGGTTTGAGGAATACCTTGCGAAGGCCCTTCAGCTCCTTCGCGGGTCGCGGCAGCCGCGGGTGCACTTCGTGGATGTAAAGCTGCGCGACCTCACCCCCTTCGCGGTCGCCGGCGTTCTTGATATCGAACTCGGCCGCATTGGGACTCAGCCGCAGATTGGAATACTCGAAGCGCGTGTACGAAAGCCCGTAGCCAAACGGGAACAATGGCTCGATGTTTTTCGTGTCAAACCAGCGGTAGCCGACCAGCAGTCCCTCTTTGTATTGCGCCACGCCATTCGTGCCCGGGTAGGCATTGAGCGCGTGCGCCGGCGAATCCGACAGACGCTTGGGAAACGTGCACGGCAGTTTGCCCGACGGATTTACGTCGCCAAACAAAATTCGCGCCAGCGCGTTCCCCGCTTCCATGCCGCCATACCACGAGACCAACACCGCGGGCACACGCTGCAGCCAGGGACCCATCTCCACCGGGGAGCCGGCGACCAGCACCACGATCGTGCGCGGATTCGCCTCGACGACGCGCTGAATCAATTCGTCCTGACCATAGGGCAGCTTCAGGTCGAGCCGGTCCGAGCCTTCGGTGTCGAAATTGCGTTCATGATTCAATCCGCCGATAAACAGCACCGTATCGGCGGCCTTCGCGGCTTGCAGCGCGCGTGCGGCGGCATTGGGTCCGGCACCCGGACCGTAACCGATCGAGTACGTGACGTTCACCTGATCGCCGACACGTTTCAGGATTCCGGCGAGCGGCGAGATTTCATAAAGGGCCTTGATCTCCGAACTCCAACCGCCGTGCGCCTGCAAACGCGTCGCGTTATCGCCGATGACGGCAATGGAGGAAAGCTTCGAGGCGTTCAGGGGCAATGCGCCATCGTGGTTCTTGAGCAACACCATGGCCTCCTCCGCCACATGGCGGGCGACGGCCTGGTGCTGCTTGGTATTGATCGAACCACGCGGCCGACTATCGAGCAGGCCGGTGGCAGTCATTACGCGCAAAATGCGTCGCACTTTGTCGTCGAGCACCGACTGCGGAACCTCTCCCTTTTGTACGGCTTCGAGCAACGGTTTGGCGAAGAAGTACTCGTCGTACGGTTTATCCGTGCCCATTTCCAGGTCCAGTCCGGCGAGCGCCGTCTGAACGGTGTCGTGGACGGCGCCCCAATCCGACATGACCAGGCCCTGAAACTTCCATTCCCCCTTGAGGATTTTGCTGAGGAGGTAATCGTTTTGACAACAATACTGGCCGCGCAACTTGTTGTACGCCCCCATCACCGCACCGACGCCACCCTCTTGCACCGCCGCCTTGAAAGCGGGCAGGTAAATCTCGCGCAAGGTCCGTTCATCCACCTTGACGTTGATTCCATCGCGGTCGAATTCCTGGTTATTGGCGTCGAAATGTTTGACGCATGAGGCCACGCCTTCCGATTGTTCGCCGCGAATGAAACCGACCGCAATACGCCCAGCAAGGAATGGATCTTCGCCGTAGTATTCGAAATTCCGTCCACACAGCGGCGTGCGCATAATATTCACGGCCGGGCCGAGCATGATTTGTTTGTCGCGCGCCAGGGCTTCTTCGCCGATGGCTTTGCCTTCGGCTTCCGCCAGGTCGGCATCCCAGGTTGCCGCCAACGCGATCCCGCACGGCATCGCTGTCGAATAATCGTCCGTGCGCCCGGCCGGATTCCACTTGTTCGGACTGATCTCCTCACGCACACCGTGCGGGCCGTCAGACATCCACAGTTTGGGAATGCCGAGACGCGGATCGCCGGCAGTGGTGAACTTTGAATCGCCGTGCACCAGAGCGATTTTTTCCTCCAGCGACATCCGCGACATTAAATTGTCGATACGGGCTTCCTGTTGAACGGACAAGGCCAAACTGGCTGCCGCTATCAATGCAATCATAATCGCACCTCGACCGCGTTCCCGCGGTAATGAATTGTCTGTGTGGTTTTTTCCGGGACGACCGCGATCTCGAAGGTTCGCCGCTTCAACATGCCACGGAACGAGCCTTGGCGTTCACCAATCGTCAACGTTCGCGTCGCGTCTTCCCAGCGAATCGGAATGCGCGTGAACCCGCCCCGCTCGTAACGATACGTCAGCCCATCGTCCTCGTACAGCGTGAAGGCGCCGTTTGCGCCGGGATAAACATGGAGCGTGATCGGGTCGGCGGGCTTCTCATCCGTGTATTGCAGGTCCGGCCCGAGGGGGAGGATGGAGCCGGCCTTCACATACAGCGGAATGGAATCGTACGGTGCGGGTGCCTCGATGGTTTGTCCACCAGCCACCTTGGCGCCCGTCCAGAAATCGTGCCAGTCGCCGGCCGGCAAATACACGGAGCGACTGCGGACTTGATATTCGGTGACGGGCGCGACGAGCAAGTCCGGGCCGAACATATATTCGTCGGTGGCTTGCCGTGCGGTCGCATCTTGCGGGAAATCCATGACCATTGGCCGCATCATCGTTGCCGCCCGCTGGGTGACATCGCCGGCCATCGAATAGATGTACGGCAACATTCGATAACGCAGCCTGTCAAACTTCAGAATCGTGTCGTACGCTCCGCCGAATGTCCACGGCTCGCGTGGTCGTCCTTCCCCGTGCAGGCGCAGAATCGGGACAAACGTGGAAAACTCAAACCAACGGGCGTTGAGTTCATTCCATTCGTCCTCGGCTTCATTCTCGCCCGGCTCAAATCGCGGCGGTAACGCATACCCGCCGGTGTCCATGGTCCAGTACGGCAGACCCGAAATCGAGTAACCGAGTCCCGCCGGCATCTGCGCGCGCATGGCTTCCCAAGTTGAAGAGATATCGCCCGACCAAACCGCGGCGGCGTAGCGTTGCTGGCCGGCAAAGCCGCAGCGCGTCAGAATGAACACGCGCTGGTTCGGTGCGGCGGCGCGCTGACCTTCGTAAACGGCCCGGCTGTTCATGAGCGGAAACGCGTTGAGCACGCGCGTGCTGACTCCCAGGGCGGTTGGGTTCATGCGCAGTTTGAGCAGGTTCAAATCTGGAAACGTCGTGAGATCCGGCTCGGTCGCATCCATCCACCACGCGTCAATACCTTTGCTGAACAAGTCGTGCTGCATTTGAGACCAGAACAGCTTTCGCGCCGCCGGGTTGAACGCGTCGTAGTAGGTGTAGGCGTCCCCGACCCAGTCGCGGAGTCCTTCCCACAGCGGTGCTTCATAGAGGAAACCGCGCGAGTGCAAGGCGTCGTAATTTTGCGTTCCTGGATAGAACTTGCCCCAGACTGAAATCATCAACCGCGCATGATATTTGTTGTGAATCGTGTCGATCCAGCGTTGGGGATCGGGGAAACGAGCCGGATCGAACTCATGCGAACCCCATTCGTGCTCCTTCCAGTAAAACCAGTCTTGCACGATGTTGTCGATGGGCAGGTGGCGGGATCGGTAACCCTCAAGCACATCGAGGCTCTCTTGGGCCGTTTTGTAGCGCTGGCGGGATTGCCACAAGCCGAATGCCCAACGGGGCATCAGCGGTACCGCACCCGTCAGATGACGATAACCGGCAATGACCTTGTCCAAATCCGGCCCGTACACGAAGTAGTAATCAACGCCGTCACCCACTTCGGACCATAGCGATGTGGCCGGTTTCTTCGGCGGTGTCTTCCATAACAGCCGCATATGCGTGCCGCCCTGATCGCGCGTCCATTCGACACGCAGCCGGTGGCGGTGTCCGGCGTTGAGCGGTACGCGGGCCATTTGCGTAATCGGCAGCCAGGCCTGGGTCCACCTTTGGACGAGCAGCTTGTCGTCGATCCACACCTTCACGCCGTTGTCGGACAACGTCTCCAAAAGATAATCGCCGCTCACGGGCGGCTCGATATCTCCATCCCAGCGCACCATGATTTCGCCCCGAGGCGGCAATTCGGGATCGATGAGCGTGTTCGGCTTTGGCTCGACATTCGGGAACTCCACCCAGATGCGATGTGCGGCGCGCTGCAGCAACTGCGTCGTGCCGGCGAAATAAGTCACGGTCAGATTTGTGAGCGGCACCGGTTCGAATTCGCGCAGATCGCCAAACCTCGTATAGGACGGATTGTCCCAGAGAATTCCGTAGCCGCGACTCGAAACCAGGAATGGGACGACGATATGCGAGTTGTACTGCCACAAGTCGAGGTCGTATCCCTTGATGTCGAGAATTCCGAGTTGCTGTTGGCCAAGGCCGTACAAGGATTCATCCGCGTTCGGTTCCCATTGTTGTTGGACGTGAAAAGTTCGCTCGCCCTGCACGATGGCCGGCGTGATGGTTCGACCATTGCTCCGCTCGCAGAGAATCGTTTTACCGTCGGCGTCAAGAAAAGCGATAGCCCCGGTCTGCAAATCTACGTGGACTCTGATTTTGCCGGAGGTGAGCGTTGCTTCCCGGTCCGTCCGTTTGACGATGCATCTTGGTCGTTCATGTTGCGGCAGGACGACCAAACTCGGTCGCGAGAAAAACGAGCGGTCTTTCGCACAGGCCACCCGGACGACATCCGGTGCGCACACTTCGACTTTGAGGAATTTATCTCCCACAGGCACGACCAAATCTTCGCCAAATATGCGCATTGTTGGGAAGGCGAATAAGAAAGCTGCAAAGCAGCAAACGGCCTTCTTCCGTAGATCCCCACGGTCAGACATGGACAGCAGTTTAACGAGAGGTTTCATCACCGGCAAGACAAAGCTCCCCAGTGACGCGCGCATTCTGCCACCGCCACCGAGAAGCTGGCGGGTCTTTGGCGAACTGGTAGGGCGCGGTGCCCCACCGCGCCGCACAGGCGTTACGTCACACCCTTGGCGGGCTGGGGTAGCCCGCCCTACCAAACCAATCTTACGGTCGCCAAATGGCAGTTTCGTTTCGGCCAATTGAAGATTCTTCCGTGCGCTTTCCGTAGCGCAAACGACACGGCTGACCATCCAACGATCGAATGGTCGCTTCCACCAGTTTTCCATTCTTCCATTGCAGTCCGACCTCAAATCCGCCACGGGTGCGCAAGCCGGTCACGCGACCGGTCGGCCATGCCGACGGCAGCGCCGGCAAGAGGTTGATTTCGCCTTCGTGGCTTTGCACGAGCATCTCGGCGATGGCGGCGGTGATTCCGAAATTGCCGTCGATTTGCATCGGCGGATGCAAGCCGAACAGGTTCGGGCAGGTGTTGCGATTGGAGAATAACTGCTGGAGCATCAGATGAGCGTTCTCGCCGTCGTGCAAACGGGCGTAGAGTGCCGTGCGCCACGCAAACGACCACTCGCGTACGTCGCTGCTTGGATCGATCCTGCGCGCATCGAGCGACACCTTTGCTGCTTTCGCCAACTTCGGCGTCTTGGTGACGCTGATTTGCCGGCCGGGATACACCGCGAACAAATGCGACGTGTGCCGGTGATGATCGTTTGGATCATCGCGGTCGGTCATCCATTCCTGCAACTGTCCCCACCTGCCGATTTTCGGGCCGACGAGTTTGTCGCGCATACCGGCAATCTTGTCGCGGTATTCCCGGTCGACACCAAGCGCCCTGGCTGCGTCGATGTAATTGGAGAACAAATCCCAAACGAGTTGCTGGTTGTAACTCACCCCATCTTCCTCCGGGCCGTGCTCGGGCGACCAACCGTTGGGAACGACAAGTCGGCCGTTGGGCAACGCCTTCAAATGGTCTTCCCAGTACTCGACCGTTTCTTTGATGACGGGGTAGGCGACCTCGCGCAAGTAATTCTTGTCCAGACCGAACGCGTAGTGCTCCCAGAAATGATGGCAATACCACGCGTTGGCGGTCTTGTCCCATTTCCAGCCCATGCCACCGGTGATGTTATGCGAAGTACGGATGGCAAAGCCGCGTTTCGCGCCGCTTGCTTTACGCCAGGCTGGCAATTGGCTGACAATCAAGTCGAGGAACGGGAGGTGACATTCCGACAGGTTGGCGACCTCGGCCGGCCAGTAATTCATTTCGTCGTTGATATTGCAGTGATAATCGCAATGCCACGGGGGATTATTGCTGTCGTTCCACAATCCTTGCAGGTTGGCAGGCAGGGCGTCGCGCGAGCAGGAGATCAGCAAATACCGGCCATACTGAAACAAGAGCGCCGCAAGCCCGGGGTCGGGCTGCAATTTGTATTTGTCTGTCGGCAGCGAATTGTCGAACGGACCGAGATCCAGCACCACGCGATTGAACAGCGACTGAAAATCTTTCACGTGCTCCGCTTTCAGTTCGTCGTAGCTTTTTGTCGGAAAACTCAACGGCCCCATTTCGCCCCGGTAACCTTTCGAATAATCCATCGCGTAGTCCGTGGCCGCGGCAAGTAAAACCACCACTTCGTCACAATCCTTGAATTCGACGCCTTTTAACGTCCCGCCCTTCGCAAGCACTCGGGCCCGCGCCTCGTATTTCATCCCGTTGCTGAGCGAGCCACGAAACGACAATGTCGAGCCGTCCACGGTGGTCTGTTCGCCGTGCGCGCCCTTGAGTTCGACGCGTCCGCTAATCACACCGGGTTTGTCGGCGCTCCAGCGGAAAACAGTGACCTGCGCAGGATGACTGGCAAAGGCTTCGCGGACGTGCTGAACGCCGTCAAGGGTGAACTCGGTGCGCGCCGTTGCCGTTGCAAGATCGAGTTGGCGGCGATAGTTCGTGACCGGATTCGTACTGCCAGTCGATTCGATGAACAAATCACCGAAATCCTGGTACGCGCCCATCGTGTTGTAATCGCCGCTGGGATTTTCGTCGCCGGTCCACAGGCTGTCTTCATTGAACTGGATCCGCTCGCGTTCGACGCCGCCGAACACGACCCCACCGAGTCGCCCATTGCCGATGGGCAACGCTTCGTTCATGGCGCTTTTGGCCGGCTGCTGATACCAGAGAACCAACCCCGAATTCGGTTCTGCATAGGTTGTGAGCGATCCGACAACGCACAACAACAAACTCACCAGCAGCGTTTTCATCGTTCAGAGTATGCAGGCATCGCAACCCGGGCGTCAAGCCGATGGGCCAGAATTAGGGCCACGTTCAGACACCATCGCCACTGTAGGCCGACTCTGTGAGTCGGCGCGTTGACAGGCAAATGAACTATTAACATTTTCGGTTGCACTGCTTCTCGGGCGCCGATATTGTGGGCGGACACTGGATGCCGCGATGGCGGAACTGGCAGACGCGCTGGACTCAAAATCCTGTGCCCGTAAGGGCGTGTGGGTTCGACTCCCTCTCGCGGCACCAACCTAAAAACACCTGTAAAATCAGGGGTTTTATCTTGGTGAATCAAAAAGCATAACACAAAGGCATAACAAGTGCCCCTGAATTTGCCCTTGTTCGCTTGCGTTCAAGAGTGACTGTGCGGGGCCTGTTGGACGGGTTTTGTGCAGGGTCTCAGAAGCCGATCAGCCGCTACAACGCCCACGGTTGCGCTCAGAATGGCGGCTGGCGCGCGCAGAGACGGTTACCAAGCGGGGTAAGTGTTGCCGCCCGACAACTGCTGTCTCATGCCGACGAGATAGTATCCCGTCTCGGTGAATTGCGCGCCAAACCCATTCTGCAAATTGGCCGTGTAGGGGCGACCGTAAACAGTCCAGCTATTGGGGGCGAAAAAGCGTCGGGCGTTCTTCATATAGTCAAAGCCTGTCGGTGGAAATGTGACGTACATCTGCTGTTCAACACCCAAGTCATCATTGTAGTAGAGATTCGCCTCGTACCTACCATCGGGGAGCAACTTGGCGGTCGTGGCACGGGAAAATTTAATCAACGTCACCGGGCCGAGGCTCGCCTGAAAGTCTTGCGCAGCTTTCTTCGCTGCTGCTTCGTCGGCCTGCTTCGCAGCAGCATCTTCAGCAGCTTGCTTCGCCGCTGCGTCAGCGACTAGCTTCTGTTTCTCCGCGTCTTGCTGAGCCTGTCGCTGTCTTTCCGCTGCTTCGGCATCCCATTGTTTACTTCTGGCCTCCAGCCTTGCGGCCTCCGCTCTTCGCTCCGCGGCCATGTAGTCCGCCGCTTTCTTCTGGTCGTAGCCGAATCGCTTCTGAAGTTCTGGCGGCAGTTTTTCCAGCGGGAGCGATGCAACTCCTGTTTTGTGAATAATGGAAACTGTCGCAGGAGTGACACCGCGCCATGTAACGTTTGAATAAGTGATGCCGTCAACCGTGATCGTGGTGGGTAGCGTGTTCGTTTCCTGAGCGCAAGACGCAGCGACGGCGAAAACGAAAAGCAAGACCGTTGCACGAAAGGTTTTCATCCCGGCTTCTTCCTTCAGGTGATTGTAATACCGTTGCCGTTAGTGGCAAGCTGCATTTTGGGACCTGGCTTAAACGTCCCGCGCGTTTAGGACAATGGTAATCACGTCGCCGGGCTTCTCCTCATCCTTGAACAGCCCGTGCGCCTTTCCTAGCAACTCAAGTGCGCGCTGTGCGTCGTACAGTTCGACCTGTGCGCCACCTTTCGCTGTTGGTTCGCGGTAGGACTTCACAAGTGAGCCAAGAGCCTTCACCTTGTCGGGGTCTATCTTCCCGTCCGGGCCGATGCACTCAGTCAGGTTGGCGCGGGCTTGGGCGGAGAATCGCGCCAGAATTTCGTCGGGCGCTATCTGTAGCTCCCTCAATTTGGCCTCGATGAACGCTTCGACCTTAACATTTCTCAACAGGCGCGATCCCTGCACGTCAGCCGTTTTTTCACTGTAACCCGCCGTCTGTGCGGCCTTTGTCGCATTGAAGGTGCGCAGCCACTCGTCTGCGAAGATGCGTTGTCGTGGCGCAAGACGGACGCGCTTTGACTGGCTCGGTTTGGTTGATGTGAGTGCTTCGTTGTGTAGTGGTTGGTCACTCAGTTGGCTCATATAGTTGTCCCCTTTGTAGGTTTTCTTTCCACGAAACCCCCTAGGGATTTGGTGGAATGGAAAATTTTCCACGAGTTTTCCGCGTGGAATTCCGTGGAATCTGGTGGAAGTTTCACGGTGTCCATGCCAGCAGGCCGTCGCCTTCGGTCAGGTGTTTCGCGTGTTTCTTCAAGGCGTTATAGCAAGCTGACGACTTGCAGCCGGTCCGTTCTGCCAGCTCTGCCGCAGCCTGCTTGCGGGCCAATTTTCGGTCGCCCTGGTGAAACACTGCTGCAATGTCGTCTTCCGTCACTCTTGGCCTCTCGTTCGGTGGCTTGTCGAAGGCGTCCCAGTCGAAATCTTTAACGTAAATAAAGAGACCGTTGCGCCGCGCCCACGCAGTCCGCTCGCCAAGTTCGCCGTCGTTGTTTTTGCAACACACCCAAACCACTTCGTTGCCGGTCGGATCGTCGCTGGCGTGGAGCATGACGAACACGGTGCGCGGTACGCTGCCAAGAACGTAGGAGCCGGCCAATACATGCAGCAAATCGCGCCCCCGGTATTTTTCCTCGCTCTTTGGCTTTCGGGTATGCGCCACTATCACCAATGCCGGGGCGTTGTCGCCAGTCGGAATCACGGCACGAATCGCGTTGAACGTCTCCAAGTAGTCCTTTGCCTTTTCATCCCGCGCCACAGCGTTCCACGGGTCAATCACGATCACGTCAGGCCGGAAGTCGGCAATCGCCGCTGATACCGCCTCGCAAAACTCAGCCCTGTCGAAAGCCAAGCCGTAGGACGGTGGGTCACTCACGCGGACAAACCCCTCCAGCGCCTCGCAGTCCAAGTCAGCAAACTCACGCGACAACCGGAAGCGCCCGTTTTCGTTTTGGATTATTAGCGTCTTGAAAGGCGAGTGAACGGACAAGCCAAACCAGTGTGCGCCGGTCGCACCGGCCACAGCCAGCGCCACTGCCGCGCGGCTCTTGCCGACACCCGGCGGGCCAGCGATCACCGTCACGTTGCCGCGCACGATATGGCAGTCACCAACCAGCACTATGCCTTCCGGCGGCTTGTAGTCGCGCAACTCGGAGGGCTTGAAAAACTGAATCACAGGCCGCTGGTCAACTCCCGGCTTCCCATCCGGTTGCGTCGGTGTGCACTCCGCCGCGCCTTCGGCCATGATTGCCAGCCGCTCGGCAGCGTCGCCGGGATCTTCAAAGGCCGCAACGTAGTCGCTCGCGTCTTTCACCTTCTGCCCGTTCACTTCAGCGGGCAGTTTGACGATTTTGACGCTGGCCGCGATGTCGTGTAGCGCCCGTGCCACGTGCTCGGCATGTTCCTGGCCGAGCTTGTCGTTGTCAGGCACAATCACAACCGACTTGCCGCGCAAGGCTTCGTTGTACGTGTCGCGCCACTTACCTGCACCCAGCGGATTTGTCGTTGCGGTGAAACTCAGCGCCGCCAAGGTGTCGGCGTCTTTTTCGCCTTCGACAACAAACACGTCGCCGGTTGCTTTCATAACTTCCGGTAGCCGATACAATACAAGCGGCACGCCTTTGAGATTCCATGTCCAGCCCCTGTCGCCATCCGGTTGCCGCTGCCGGAAATCCTTTGGGGTATATCGGACGCACTGGAAAAGCAGCTTGCCCGTTTCGTCGGTGTAGGGGTATTCCGCCGCAACCGTGCGCTTCGTTCGCTTGCCGCCGTTGTCTTTGTGGATCAGTTCGCGTGGTGCGCGTTTGAAAGCAGACTTCACTGCCGCCCGCGCCTCTGGCAACGGCAACTCGCACCGGGCCGCGCCAGCTTCCACAAGTTGAATTGCCTCGTCTTCCGTTGCGCCCGCGTCGCGCAACTGGCAGGCCGCGTCAAATGCGCCCTTCTGCCGCTCGCCTACAGGCGCTCCGTGTTCCAAGAATTGACGTGTGCGGTCCGATAGCGTAGTCACGTCAACCATTATGCACCGCCGCCAGTTCAAGCTGGCTCTGCTGGTTCTCTGCTTGGCAGCGGTCGCACCAGACGAGCAAGAACTTTCCGTGACTGGCCGCGCCGAAGTTTTTGGCTGTCACCTTGACGGCGCACTTGGCACAATGGCCAAGCTCGGTCTTGCAATCGCTGGCGGGTCTGATATGCTGGCCGCGTTCGGTAGTGGTTTCGACGCGCGCTTGCCGGCGCGCGTTTGCGTTTTCCAATCTCATGCCCCGCCTGCCTTCCCGCTGCTGGCGGCGTCCAGTTGCTTCAGCAGAAACTCACGCACAGACTGCAAATGGATCAACCGGCACCCCGTTTTCGCGCCCGGCTTGCGAAGGCAAACCGACTTTATCTTGCCGGAGTTAATGAGTTGGTAGCAGAAGCCGCGCTTCAAACCATAAAGCCTCTGCACGTCTGGAAGCCGCCCGAATTCAGGAAGGACCGCGCCACTGTCACCGGGCGCAATCGGTGCCGCCGTTTTGGTCGCACTGGCGGTGTGCGTTTGTGTTTGTTTTTGTCTCATGCCACCCACTAAATCATAGGTGGCGGGAAGGGGGCTTAGCCCCGTTCAAACTTTCTACGGCTGGGGTCTTTGACGTATTTTCGCAGGGTTCTTGTCGTGATTTTGTGCTGGTGGGCTGTGTAGAATAAAGCGGTCGGAAAGCTTTCATTCTCCAGAAGCACACGCCGATCAATGTCGGGCTGGTACTTCGCAGCCAGTTTAGCACGCTGCTTGGCAAACTTCCTCTTAGTCCTGGCGCTGCCTTTCAGCCTGCCTTTGGCAAGCGGTCCTCCCGTCCCGACTACCGGATCATTTCGCATTGCGCGGATGCGGTCGGCCAACTTTCCGATTTCAAAGGCGTCACGGATCGCCTCGTCTGTGTTGCAGTGTAAGTATGACACCTCAAAACCCGCAACCAGCCAAGCTAAGTCGCCTAGCCGTTCGGTCATCCAGTCTTCCCAGTTTTTTTGTTTTGGGTGCGAATTGCTGCGGTCGCGCAAATAGAGTTGCCCGCGCCATTCCAGCACCTTGTTGTCAACCAGCGCATTGTCAGCGTCAGAGCAGACTTGCGCCAGTCTATTACATGCAGCTTCAAAGCGTATTCTCTCTCGCGCGGTTGCCCGCCGAATGAGCGGCTTGTTGCAGAACCACACAAGAAGATCGTCAACCTGCTTCCGTGCGTAGTCCACGGGGCCGGTTGCGCCCTTGAGATGTTTGCCTGAGAACTTGGCGAGCATGTTGAGGCCGGGGATTGGTTTCTTCACTTCGTCACCGAGTACAGTTTTGAAAATCTGGTTTTTCCCGCTCTGCGAGTGCGCCGCGTGCGGACGGCTCGGCCTTGAAAGAAGAACACCCCGACTTGGTTCACTTCGCCGCCTTCGCTTTCGTCACGTCGGGCAAAGCTGCTTCCATTGCGCGCCGTAGGTCCTGAACTTCCAAGTGCGCGTACTGGTGATGGATGGTCTGTGTACTGTGCCCGACAATAGCCATGCTTACGGTATCGCTCAGTCCGCCCGCCTTGAGTTTGCTGACAAAATAGTGGCGCAAAGAGTGAAAGGACAACGGCGCAACCCTGCGGGCAGCATGTCGGCCTTTGCCCGTGTTTCGATGGGTGCGCGCCTTCGCCAAGCCTACGTCCACCAGCACGTCATAAAAGGCGTTGCTCACCGTGGCCGGGTCGGAAACGCCCAGCGTCGGGAAAAGCGGCGCATCCGGGTTGTCGCTGGACGGTAGCGTGGCAATGTACTCTTGCAGCGGCTTCAGCAACGGCAGCGTCAACCGTCGCCCGGTCTTCGAGGTGACGAAGCTGACTTCGTTCTTCTGTAAATCGACTTGCCGCCATGTCAGGTTTTTCACGTCGGATAACCGTTGCCCGGTAAATGCGCCAAACAACGTCAAGCCTTCCAACTCGGTGCCTCGGCAGGCGTCCAGCACGTGCTTCAATTCGGCATCGGTGAACGGACGGCGCGCATTCTCGCCTTGCAGCTTCAACTTGTCCACGGCCTTCGCCGGGTTAGTGCCGATCAATTCGGCTTTCATGGCGGCGTTGAACGCAGCGCGCAGCACCTTGATTGAAAGGTTCGCGGTGTTGCGGCTCTTGGTCTTCGCCTGCTCGTCTCGGAATCGTTGCACGTCCAGCGGTCGCAGCAGCATCAAATCCTTCTCCGCTTTCGGCCCGATGTACTCATAGAAATTGTCGAGCACGTTGCGGTAACGCTCGACGGTATCTTGTGAACTTTCGATCTTCTTGCCTTCAAGCCATTGCTCGCACCAGCCGCGCACGCTTGCGCCCGGTAGGTCTCCCGCGCGACGCCGGCGGCTCTGCTCCTCTCGCTCACAGGCCGCTCGTGCTCACGCTGCCTTTTCGCCTCGCGCTCTCGCCCTCGCTTCGGCTATCTTGAGCGTAGACTACTTCGGCCGGACCATTTATGAAATCGATCAAGCCATTGCAGCCTCCGAGCAATATCCAGTGGCAGCATTGGGTGGAGCGATGGGACAAGATGCAAGAGCGATACCTTGTTCGGCGCGCCGAGCGAATCGAGTTGCTCGTCGGGCTTGTTCGCGGAGTCGTCAGCCCCGTTGAACGAGTGCTGGACCTGGGTTGCGGCACGGGAAGTTTGATGCAGCCGTTCTTGGATGCTTTTCCTGACGCCGAAGTTTATGGCGTTGATTTTGACCCGGTCCTTTTGCCGTTGGCGCAAGAGCGATTGCGGACATACGGAGCGCGCGCACGACTCGTTTTGGCGGATTTGCGTACCGATGCTTGGCGCGCGCAATTGCCGGGTTTAGTTGATGCGGCGATTTCTTCAACGGCACTGCATTGGCTCACCGAGGCTCAGTTGTCGAATCTCTATCGGCAACTTTCGAGCGTCGTGCGCTCCCGTGGTCTGTTCGTTAGTGCCGACCATGTGGCCAGTCGCCGACAAGACGTTCAGAAGTTCTGGGAGCAGAACCGGGAACAGATGCGGCGCGTCGAGACGAAGCAGGATGGTGAGGATTGGGAAGGTTTTTGGGAAGCGTATACGCAGGCACTCGGACTTTCCGGCCAACGTCGCGTTACCGAGCGTGTGCTGGGCGGGTGGGACGGTGGAGTTGAGGAAGGTCTGCCGTTAGAGTGGCATTTCGCGGAATTGACGGCGAGCGGTTTTTCTCATCCCGAATGCTTCTGGCGTTGCGATTGTGATGCGATTTATGGTGCCTTTCGGTGAAGCTGACTAGTGTTGCGACGCACTTCATCCGAAGAGTAGCCGCACCGTTGCCGCAAACAACAGCGGCGTCTTGTTTGACTCGGCTTACGGGTGCGTTCGGTCCGCGCAGGCTAAAGCCTGCGGCTACAAAATCCCCCTTCCAGGTGTGTTATACCACTAGTCTTCCGGCTCGGTGAACAGGCCGAGGACGCTGGTGAAGCCGTGAATGAACGCGCGTTGGCCAACGGGACCGATTTCGCCGTTGCAGAAAAATCCCGCGGTCGGCACGGGACCAATGTTTTCTTGGACAGCTTTGATGTCGTGGTTGGCGATTCCGTACATACCTTCGCCGCGCCCGAGACAACTGAACAGCAGCGCGCCAGGAGGCTGCGTGCCGCCCAATTCACGGCGTTCTTCGGTCAATAAATGTCGCAGGTCTTCATCGGCGGTTTCGCCGTCCCGCACCTGAAACTGCACAGTTTGCCCGGTGCGCATCCAGTCGCCCACCGCCAACGCGCCGGACTGCGGGTCGCTGCCGATCAGATTGCGGATGAGGAAATCGCCGCGGCTGAATTCTTCCTGATACTCGTTGATCACCCGGCCGAGAAACAGGGCAGACCGCGCCAGTTTTTGGTCGCGCGCCGGCAACTGCGGAAGCATTTCCTGCAGCACCTTCATCGGCGGTCGTCCGCCCAACTCGAACACGATATTCTTGTCGGCCCGCGTGACCGTAAACGGTTCCCCGATCGGACGACAGCCTTGTGAGACCACCGTGCGCAACAAGATTTTGCCGGACAGACTGATACCGATCGCGCCTTCGTCGTAAATCTTGCCGTCGAGGAACAAACGATTTTCACCCGGCTGCTGTGCGCCACTCGCCAATCCGCCAATCATCGGCGCCTGCGGATAGGCTTCCACCAGGGCGTCAATCAACTGCATGGCGCGGGTCGTGAATGGATCCACAAAGACGACGAAGTTCGGCGTGGCGCTGGGTTCGACCTCCAATTGAAAATGCCAGTAGCCGGGGCCCGTTGATTCCTCCAAATCTTTCTCGGTCAGATAAAACGGCGTGATTTTTACGTCGGGCAGTTCGCCGACCAACATTGAGACCGCGGGCTTTTGTTCCAGCTCCTGCTCGGTGCCGATAATCCCGGCGCCGGTGCACCCGATTACGTGCGCTGCGCCAACTGCTTTTTGTGTTGACTCCACCAGATCAGCGATTTGCGGCACGAATTTGGGGTGGGCAAATAGAACTGCGAGGTCGGGCTTCGCCTCGCCGAGTTGGCCAGAGATTTGGCGTGACAGATCCTCGACGGCTTCCGTCCAGTCCGCCTTTGTGGTCAATGCCGAAGCGAAGCGCATATTTCAGTTTCTCCCAAACGAAGCAATTTTTCAACCAAGCTTTCGGGCGCCCGCGATGAAAAACCTTGCCGGAATGCTGATTCTTGGTGTATTGAATGGTTATTACGCAAGGGGGGCTGGGAACCTGAGCGATCAAACAGTATTGGTTGTTGATGACGATGCGGAGATGCAGAACTTCCTCAGGGACGTTCTGATATCTCAGGGTTTTTCCGTGCATACCGTCGGCACCGGTCGGGATGCCCTCAGCGAAGCCTTCGCCCTCAAACCGGATTTGATTCTGCTCGATCTCATCATGTCGACCATGGACGGGGTGGCGGTCTGCAAGGCCCTGCGCACCAACGAAAAAACCCAGCACACTCCCATTTTGGTGGTCACAGGATCTCTTTCCAACAAGCAGATCGAAGAATCGATGACTTCTGGGGCGGACGATTTCATCTCCAAGCCTGTCGATGTGCAGGACATGCTCGTTCGTGTTCGCGCGCTGCTCAAATGTCGGGACATTGTGGACCCGATCGACCGTTTATCGCGGTATGTGGAAACGGTGCGGGAGATGAGTGATGAATTGGCCCACCGCGCCCATTCCGCGAGCGAGTAGGCGCGAATTCGCCTGCGCTTCTTGATGATCGCCGGGCATTTGATGGGAAAAGGCTGAACCCCCCAGCCGATCTCCATTTAGCCCATCGGAAGTGTATGCGGCAGAAAGGAAGCTCCCTGAGACGGGGTTTGCTCTCTTTTGCGTGCTGCGCAAAGGGGCTTCAATATTGGCGTTGACAGGGGTGGAAGGAGTCGGCTACTTTACGCGGTCTTAGGCATTCCCTAGGTAGACAATTCATGAGTACGTTTTTCGCCAAAAAAGAAGAGCAGAAACCGCGTTGGTACGTCATCGACGCCAGCAATCAGGTGCTCGGCAAGGTCGCCGTGCGCGCTGCCAACGTTTTGCGCGGCAAGATCAAGCCGACCTTCACCCGGCACGTCGATGCCGGCGATTTTGTGGTGGTTGTCAATGCCGAGAAGGTCGTGCTCACTGGCAAGAAAGAAACCGACAAGGTGTACATGACCTACTCGCAGTATCCGGGCAATGAGAAACGCCGGACGGTCAAACAGGTCCGCGCGTCCCATCCCCAAAAACTGATTGAGCACGCCGTGAAAGGCATGATCCCGCACAATCGTCTTGGACGGCAGATGATCACGAAATTGAAAGTTTATCCCGGCGCCGCCCATCCACACACGGCGCAGAAACCAGAACCCATTTCCGTTTAACCTTATTGCCATGGCAAAAGCATCCACACCGACCGAAGCGTATCATGGAACCGGCCGTCGCAAGACCAGCGTGGCGCGTGTGCGCCTCGTTCCCGGCACAGGCAAGGTCACGATTAACGACCGCACTGCCGAGGAGTACCTGACCGTTCCCAATCAGCGCACCATCGCCCTGCAGCCGTTGTCGGAAGTGCAAGCGGCGGCGAAGTTCGATGTCTTCATTCAGGTGGAAGGTGGCGGAGTATCCGGGCAGGCCGGCGCGATCAGTCATGGCATCGCCCGCGCGCTGTTGAAGTCGTCGGCAGATTTGAAAAGTCCGTTGCGCGAGAAGGGGTATTTGACACGCGATTCCAGAATGAAGGAACGCAAGAAGTACGGGCAACCCGGCGCGCGCAAACGCTTCCAGTTCTCCAAACGTTAAGACGAAAATTCAGTTTGCACATGCGAGCCTCGGGTTGCACAATCCGAGGCTCGTTGGTTTTTGGGCCCGACCCTGATCCTCGCCCGCAGGAGGGAGAGGGTTTGGAGCCGCTCACAAAACTGTAGTCGCAGGCTTTAGCCTGCGCCGGGGGGACGCACCCGTAAAGGGTACGGCTTCACGAAGATCGGTTTTGTTAGGCGCTCTTGGGCGAGGGTGTTTCATTAGCCGAGAAGTGAGTGTTATGAAGAAAACGAAGGCGGCCATTGTCGGGGCCAGCGGTTATTCGGGTCAGGAACTGATCCGTCTGCTGCTGCGGCATTCCCATGTACAAATCTCGCAGTTTACGTCGCGTCAATATGCCGGCAAAGCTGTGGCCGATGTCTTTCCCCGCTTTCGGGGGCAGGTGGAAGCGAACTTTATCGAGCCGAAAGCTGACGCCATTGATGCCGAAGCTGTATTCTTGGCGCTACCGCATGGAGTGGCGGCAGAATTTGCGCCGACTCTGTTGGGGAAGGGGATCAAGGTTTTGGACCTCTCCGCCGATTTCCGCCTGAAGTCGGCGGCGGTATACAAGGAATTCTACGCGCACGAACATCCCGCTCCCGAGTTATTGACAGAGTCCGTGTACGGCTTGCCCGAGCTTCATCGCGACGCGATTCGCAAGGCGAGCCTCGTCGCATGTCCGGGCTGTTATCCGACGAGCATTATTCTTGGCATCGCGCCGGCGCTGAAAAAGGGTTTGGTCAAAGCCGACGGCATTGTGGTGACCAGCCTGAGCGGTGTGAGCGGGGCGGGGCGCAAAGTGGCGGACGAGTACCTGTTCACCGAGTGCAACGAAAGCGTGCGGGCCTACGGTATTCCAAAACATCGACACATCAGCGAAATCGAACAGGAATTGTCCTTGCTGGCCGGAGCAAGCGTTGTGATTTCCTTCACGCCGCATTTGGTGCCGATCAACCGCGGCATTGTGAGCACGAGTTACATGACTGTTTCCGGCAGGGCAGGCGAGGCGCTGGCAGCTTATCGCGACTTCTACAAGGGCGAACGATTCGTCCGCGTTACGGAGTCTTTGCCAGACACGAAGAACGTGGAAATGACGAACTTCTGTGACGTTTCCGTGCGAGTGGATTCACGCACCAACAAATTGATTGCCGTCAGCGCGCTGGACAATCTGACCAAGGGCGCGGCCGGGCAGGCAGTGCAATGTCTAAACCTTATTTGTGGTTATGAAGAAACAACAGGGCTTCTCTAAAATCAGTGGTTCCGTCACCGCGCCGCGGGGCTTCCGCGCGGCTGGCGTCGCGGCGGGCATCAAAGCGAGCGGCAAAAAGGACATGGCGCTCATCGTTTCCGAGCCGCCTGCCACGGTCGCATCTGTGTTCACGACCAATCAGGTCAAAGCGGCGCCTGTAAAACTCAGTATGCGACACGCCCAGGGCGGCAAGGCCTGCGCGATTGTGGCCAACAGCGGCAATGCCAATGCCTGCACGAAAGACGGCACGATTCACGCCCGGGCGATGGCGGTGGCCGTCGCGCGTCGGTTGGGATGCCCGGAAAATCACGTGCTGGTATGCTCGACGGGACGCATCGGCGTCAATCTTCCCATCGTCAAGGTCGAAGATGGCATCAAGAAACTGCTGCGAGTTCTCTCATCAAAAGGTGGCGCGGTTGCGGCTCGGGCGATCATGACAACCGATACATTCGCGAAAGAAGTCGCTGTGCAATTCAAAGCCGGTGGCAAGACCTTTCGAATTGGCGGCATGGCCAAGGGTGCAGGCATGATTCAGCCCAAGATGGCGACGATGTTGAGTTTCATCGCGACGGACGCGGCGATTCCGCGAGCCGCACTCCAAAAAGCTCTCACCCGGGCCGTCAATCAATCTTTCAATCGCATCACGGTCGATGGCGACACGAGCACGAACGACACGGTGCTCCTGCTGGCCAACGGCGTCGCGGGCAAGCCTCCACTGGCGAAGTTTCAGGAGGCGCTTGATTACGTGTGCCTCGAATTGGCGAAAATGATTGTGCGCGACGGGGAAGGCGTGACGAAATTTGTCACGATCAACGTCCGCGGTGCCCAAAGCGATAGCGAAGCGGAAATGGCGGCGCGCACCGTTGCCAATTCCGTTTTGGTGAAGACGAGTTGGTGCGGCGGCGACCCGAATTGGGGCCGCATACTGGATGCGCTGGGCTATTCACGCGCGAAAGTCCGCGATGATCTTGTCGAGATCGCTTACGACGGTGTGACTGCCGTTACCGGTGGCATGGCGTCGCCGACGCCCCTGGCCAGGTTGAAGCGGATTGTTGCGCAACCGACGTTCACCATCGACATTCATCTGCATCTCGGTCGCGGTCAGTGCACGATGCATACTTGCGATCTGACAGAGAAGTACGTGGAGTTGAACAAGGGGGAATAAATCAACAAATGGTAGCATAGGCCTCTGTGCCTGTGCATCGACGACCGCAGGCAGGGACGCCTGCGCCACCAAAAGCACAGGAAGCATGCAGGATATCATCAAAAAAGCCGATGTGTTGCTGGAGGCGCTGCCGTACGTGCAGCGCTTTCGCAGTTCCATCTTCGCCGTCAAATACGGCGGAAGTTTCATGGATTCACCCGACCCGAAAGTGCGCGCCGGCGTCGCGGCAGACGTGGTTTTCCTCGAAGCAGTCGGCATCAATCCGGTGGTTGTTCACGGTGGCGGCAAGCTCATTACCAAGGCGATGGAGAAAGCCGGCATCAAGGCGCAATTCGTCAAAGGCATGCGAGTGACCGACGAAGAGACGATGAAGTGCGTCGAAGAAGTGCTCGCGAATACGATCAACCGCGACATCGTCGAGACGATTCAGAAGCTCGGTGGGAAAGCGCGCAGTTTTTCCGGCAAAGATGTGTTTGCCTGCCGCAAATTGCTTACCGACGGCATTGATCTCGGCTACGTCGGCGAAGTGGTGGACGTTCAGGTGGAACAAATACGCAAGTGCCTGCGGTTATCGGTGACGCCGGTGATCAGTCCCATCGGCATGGGTGAAGATGGCCACGCCTACAATATCAATGCCGACGTTGCCGCGGCGAAACTGGCAACGGCTGTAGGGGCACGCCGGCTCGTGTTCATGAGCGACGTGCCCGGCTTGATGCGCGACCCGAGCAATCCCGAAACGCTGATTTCCAGCCTGCACATCAGCGAGGTGATGGCGTTGAAGAAGGAAGGCGTCATTGAAAAAGGCATGATCCCGAAAGTGGACAGCGCCGTGGAAGCGGTGCGGACTGGCGTGCATCGCGTTCACTTTGTCGACGGCCGGATCCCGCATTCCATCTTGTTGGAGATCTTTACCGACAAAGGGATCGGCACAGAAATTGTGAAGTGAGTTTCTCGTACGCAAGCTGTTCTGCCGATCCAGAGAACTTGACACAACCAACACGCTCGGAGATTTAAAAAAGCTTGGATTGCCTTCCAAGGGGTGATATTAGTTTCTCCCCGGAGAAGGGCACTATGCCAGAGCCTTCACAATTGCGTCTTATCAAGAGATGTTTGCTGTTCCGAAAATGGGATGGTGCAAAACTGATACCGCACATTACTCGTGGCGTATACGTTTTGTACAAGCAAAAACCGGCAGGAAGCAAGCAGTTTAGCGTTGTCTATATTGGTGTTGCCGGAGTCGGAAGGAATCCGAAGAGAGGTATCCATGGCAGGTTGAAACATCACGCCGAGCGTGGGTCGAAGAAAGGAAAGTGGGGTTATTATTCTGCGTTTGAGGTTCACGACAATATTACCAGAGACGAGATTCTCGAGCTTGAGGGCCTGCTTTTGCACATCTTCCGGCATGACCCACGGATCAAGCTTCAGAATCGACAACTCGGGTTGAGGAGACTCAAAAAAGTCAGTCGTGTGGAACGTTGGAAGCAATGAATGCCAATTATATGACAGGGAGATTGCGGATATCGTTGTTACCATGTTTGTTGATTTCGGCCGTTGCCGTTGCAGACGAGAGCAATCTCACTCTGAAAGGTAACCAAACGTCGCTTACGGGTGTCACAGTTGCGGCAGAGACTAATCTGACGGTGACTATAGATGGGACTGTTTATCATAACGTTCGGTTCGGGAGAGTAACACCAGTAGAAGTCACTCTGTTCCATTCAGCTGGTGTGGCCACTATCCCGCTAGCTAAATTACCATCCGAACTACAGAAGCAACTAGGCTACAGCCCAGAAAAAGCCGCAGAGTGGCAAGACGCTCAGCGGAAGCAACAAGCCGACCAAGAGAAAACCCGAATCCAACAGGAAGTTGCTCGTCGCACCTACACAATAAAATACCTAGCGGCGGCTATCGATTCTTTTCCAGAAGGAACAGAAATTATTGTGAAGGCTCGCTATTTGGGAGGCCTGAGTTCAGTAGCACCGCAGCTTAGTGGTTTTCGAATCGCGGACCGGGATGGCAGCGCAATTGTTTGGGCGGCGTGCTACAAGGATGGGGAAGCATTCAAGGCTTTGTTGAATGCCAAGAGAAACGACGTCTTCTATTTCTCCGGCATAAAACACTCGGCAGCGCCCGAATCTGTTTATAATTTCACGGTGTCGCACGTGCAGCTAGCAGATACCAGCCACTGAGATGCTGGCCGCTTGTTCACCCTCTCAAATTGCGGATTTAGCGTCGGCCCGCAGCGCACGACAAAGCCCGATGGAAGGCCGCCGCGCCACTGTTTTGTTGACCGTGACGGCGGACTCACTCCTATATCGGCGATGCTTTGCTCGAACTGGGGTGCACCTTCGGCGCATTTTGAGAAACGTTGAGATTGCGACCTGATTTGGCCGCGCCGCAGCTGCGCTTAACGTAATTACACTCTCCGACAACAGTGGCAAGAGTTCATCCTTGAAACTGTGCGCGGCGCTTCGCATGATGGCCCCAAGATGACCGCCAGTGAGATCATCTCATTGTACGACCAGTATGTGGTACCGAGCTATGCGCGGTATCCGCACGTGTTTGTGCGGGGAAAGGGAACGCGAGTTTGGGATGCCGACGGTAAAGAGTATCTCGATTTCGGCGGCGGCATCGCGGTGAACCTGCTCGGACACTCCGCACTGGCGAACATCTTGGCGAAACAAGCCGAGATTTTGGTGCATTGCTCCAACTTGTATTACACCGAACCGCAAGGGTTGCTGGCGAAGCGGTTGGTCGAGTTGGTTGGAATCGAGGGTAAATGTTTCTTCTGCAACAGTGGCGGGGAAGCCAACGAAGCGCTGTTCAAGCTTGCGCGGAAATTTGGGAATGGCGGCGCGCCCGGCGGTCGCGCCCTACCAACAGCTCGTTACGAAATTCTCACGTTCCAGAACAGTTTTCATGGACGGACGCTTGCGGGAATCAGCGCCACGGGCCAGGAAAAGGTCAAACACGGTTTTGAGCCGATGGTCGACGGTTTTCGTCAGGTGCCGTTCAACGATCTGGACGCAGTTGCCAAAGCGATTGGCCCCAAGACCGCGGCGATTCTACTGGAGGCCATTCAAGGCGAAAGCGGGATTCGGCCGGCAACGCCGGAGTTTTTGCGCGGTTTGCGCCGGCTTTGCGATGACCGGCAACTTCTCTTGATGTTCGATGAGGTGCAGTGTGGATTAGGGCGCACCGGCGAATTCTGTGGTTTCCGGGCAATTGCCCCGGACGTGCAACCGGATGCGATTTCGTGGGCAAAGGGACTGGGCGGCGGTTTTCCGATCGCGGCCATCTGGGCGCGAGCGCCGTACGCGGACGTGCTCGGACCGGGCACGCACGGGACGACATTTGGCGGCACACCGCTGGCCTGCAGCGTGGCCTTGGCGGTGCTCGACACGTTGCAGGGCGATGGCTTGATGCGCAATGCCCGGGAGGTCGGCGCGTATTTTACTGGCAAGCTGCGCGGCTTGGCGGCAAAATGCCCGGTCATCCGCGAAGTCCGTGGCATCGGACTGATGATCGGCATCGAATTGGCTTGGGAAGCGCGTCCCGCGGTGATCAAATTGGCCAAACACGGCCTCATTGGCATCGCCGCCGGCAATCACGTCGTGCGATTCCTGCCGCCGCTGAATATCACGCGAGCGGAAGTGGATGAGGCGGTGGAGAAATTGAAATCAGCTTTGGCGGATCAGTCTTAGGAACGCAACGACAGCATCGGCGGAGTGATCACATGGGCGGCAAGGTGGGCAAATGCGTGGAAATCGTGGATGTCGAACGGGTATTGCCCGTCGGCTCGGCGCAGGAGAAGCGTTTGCGCTTCGAATGGGAACAAAAGCCGTCCGAGGCGTTTCTGATGACGTGGAATCAGGACATGGAGCCGAACAGTATGTTTGTGGAGGAAATCAATGACACCGGTATCACCGTCACCACGCGCTGGGCGTTGATGAAAGAAACCCCGGAACAGATCGCCGCGCGTCTGAATCGCTGGCTGGAGCAGGTCGAAGACGGGAAATTCCGGCACAGCGGCATTGGGGGACGACATTTGTGATGGCGTAGCGGTTCGTCCTTCGAGGATATGAAACATTTACTGACAGTCGAGCAACTCAGTCCACGTGAGATTGAAGAGATTCTTGCGTTGGCGGAGCGTTTCAAGCAGGAGCGCGGCAAGCCGGATGCGAAGCAGCCGCTCCGGGGCCAGTCGTGGGCATTGATTTTCAACAAGTCGAGCACGCGAACCCGCGTCAGCTTCGAAGTCGGGATTCGGGAATTGGGAGGTTCTTCGCTTTACCTTTCGACGACTGAAATTCAGATGGGACGGGGTGAGAGCCCAGCCGATACAGCCCGGACCTTGTCGCAATACATTCACGGCGTGGTGATTCGCACCTATGCACAACGCATTGTCGAACAATTTGCCGAAGCGGGCACGATCCCGGTCGTGAACGCGCTTACCGATGAAGAGCATCCGTGCCAGATTCTTGCGGATCTCTTCACGATTCAGAAGAAACTGGGCCGGTTGAAGGACAAGAAGATTGTGTTCTTCGGCGACGGCGCCTGCAATGTGTGCAATTCGTGGCTCTTTGGCGCGACCAAAACCGGCATGGAAATGTGGGTGGCCGCCCCCAAGGAGTTCCAGCCCACGCCCGAGTTTTTGCGGCGTGCGGGCGGAAACATTCACGTGACCGAAGACATCGCCACGGCGGCCAAAGATGCCGATGCGGTTTACACGGACGTGTGGGTTTCGATGGGGAAAGAGACGGAAGCGACGGAACGGCTGAAGATTCTCGCGCCGTATCAGGTGAATGCCTCGGTTTTGAAACTGGCCAAGCCGAACGCCCTGGTCATGCATTGTTTGCCAGCTTATCCGGGCAAGGAAATCGCCGCCGACGTATATCAGGCGCATCAAAAAACGATTTTCGACCAAGCGGGCAACCGTCTGCATGTCCAGAAGGCGATTATGGCATTGCTGGCGCAGTAGTCGGTACGGCTCGTACCGCCGGGCGAGCCTAAGGAGCTTGATAATCGAAGACGAACGGCGCGCCCGGCGGTCGCGCCCTACCGTATGAATTCGATTCGCGTCCAACGCAGCGTGCGCGCCACGATTGTCGGGCTCGCGACCAATGTCCTGCTCGCGGTCACCAAGTTGCTCACGGGCATCTTCGGACATTCCTACGCTCTGGTGGCCGACGCTATTGAGTCGATGGCGGATTCGGCGAGTTCGATTATCGTTTGGCGCGCGGTCGTGATCGCTGAACGTCCCGCCGACGAAGAACACCCGTACGGTCACGGCAAAGCGGAAGCCGTCGCGGCGGCGGCGGTCTCCGCAATGTTGTTGGCCGCCGCCTTGCTGATTCTCGTCCGATCCGTCAAAGAAATCCTGGCGCCGCATCACGCCCCAGAGCCTTACACACTGTACGTCTTGCTGGGTGTCGTTCTGGTGAAGGAGACGCTGTTTCGATTCGTTGGCCGAGTGGGCGAAGAAATCGAAAGCAGCGCGGTGCAGGCCGATGCCTGGCACCATCGCAGCGACGCGATCACGTCGGCCGCGGCGGCGCTGGGGATCAGCATCGCCCTGGTGGGTGGAGAGAATTACCGGTCCGCGGATGATTGGGCAGCGATTTTCGCCGCGTTCATCATCGCGTTTAACGGATTTCGTCTGCTCCGTCCGGCGGTGGATGAACTGATGGACGCCGCCCCGCGGGAAGACATTGTCGGCGTGGCTCGCGCAGTGGCGCTGAAGGTCCAGGGAGTCAAGGGCGTCGAGAAATGTTTGGCGCGCAAGATGGGATATGGGTTCTTGGTGGATATGCACATCGAGGTGGATGGAGAACTGCCCGTGTCGGTAGCGCATGAATTGGCACACACGGTCAAGAACGCGATTCGCACCAAACTGCCGCGCGTGCTGGACGTGACGATTCATATTGAACCGTTCACAGGTCCTCGCGTATCGTCCTAGCGGTTCGCAGGACTGGTGGCGTGAACGCGATCTATTGTTGGGATCGGAATCGTCCTTTTTCCGTCGCGAGTGCCGTGAGATAACGCCTCATTTTATTGGCAAATCAGCCATAATCACCTTTACCCGGCTATACGTTTTCTAATTCGTTTGGTGTCCGTTTTGTTGTCCACTTCACGCCGCGCCACTGACTGTTCTCAACATCCGTTTAACTACCTTGGGAATCGGTCAGAACATAAAGCTCGCAGTCGCCTTGAACATTACCGGAGCAGCCAGTTGATTGCCGATGAAGTTTTGGTAAACCGGGAATTCAGCGTCGAAGTAAATCTTCACCGGGTGAATGTGGAATTCGACGCCCGGCGAAAGCAGGACGCGCTGGTAACCGGTGTTGTCTGGTGCCGAGTTCGCCCCGCTGTCGCTCGCGCGATCCGAAAACAGGATTTGCCCCAGCGGCGAAATTCGCACGCCGCCCACTGTGAAGCCTGTGTAGACAATCCCCGTTGCCGCGTCGAATTCGATTCCTGGCCGGTAGTGGTCTTGAATGTACGTCGGCAACTCCAATTGAAACTGGTTAAACCAGTCCCATTTTCCTTCGCGACCCAGATGACGGCGATGAAAGCCACCCAGCAAGACCTCCAAGCCTCCCGTGCCAATCTGCGTGTCGCGATCCACGAGTTCGGTATCTTCTCGGAAACTCCCTGTCGGCAATTTCAAGCCGAGCGACACGCCGGTGGACATGTCCTCGGAGAAGCCCGTGTAAATCCCTCGAAGGCGAACGTCACCCAAGCCACCCCAGCTATGGGTCGCGACGCGGCCGGTCGCATCGTCCGTCGCCTTGAAGGTGCGGAAGGTATAAGGCAATTCTGCCTGCACACCCCAAGCGCGGTTGAACATATATTGCAGCCCAACTGTCGTAAACTGCGATTCGAGCCGCTTGTCATCGTTGTTTGCCCCTGGCGCGGATGAACTGTCGTGCCAATTGCGGGTCTGATTCATATAATCATATTCCACAAACGCCATTCCGCCCGGTTGGTCCGGCAACATGCCGCTGCCGCCAACATCGAAGATGCCGCACCCACACGCGCACGCGTGGACAATACTCGGCACGAGGATTACCGCCAACAAACCACCACCAATTTTCGTCACCTGTGAATTCATTTTGGTCCTTTCGATTTTTCAAATTCCGTAGTTGTCAGAGCACAACCATGCGCTCTCAGATTAGGGGGAAGCGAAGCGGCCCGCGCCAGCCGGGATGCGGGCAACCAGCGCTAATTGTATCAAACGAAGGACACGCGCGGCGGTGGCGTGAGCGGTCGATGGGAGAAAGATGCGGCAGAGAGAATTACGGATGATACAATTTCAAATTGCGAAGCGACGGTCAGAATAAAATCCTGGTCGAGAGGCGGGAATTCCAGTTTCGGCATTGGCACGGCCGATTCATGCTTCTTCTGGGATTTTTCCCCGGCGGCGATCGCTTTGCAAAGACAGCAGGGGTGCTTGCCATCGAACGTTTTCTCGAAAGCTTCCGCGAGCGAACCCGTGCAGGCGTTTCTGGCCAGCATCTCGGTCCAAGCAGCAGACTGCAACACGATCCAATGCGAGCCGGTAGCGATGATCATCGCCAGTAGCATCAACACTTTGCCCAGCCGCATCGTCACGCCCGGTTTGTACTGCACCCGCCAAAGCAGGTCAATTGCAAATTCGTGCCACCCGGAGTTGTACCAGTGGCCTGCTGATGTTGCGGCGAAGTTCGCCGGTAGGTGAGTGGTCCGACTGAAGTGGCGCCCTCGGCCCCAGACTCCGAAGAAAGATTGCATTCTTGACCGGTTTGTTTATATTGCAACTCGTTTGCAATAAAGGAACCTGGCGTCTGAGACTATTGGGCAAATGGCTGCTCACCGCGCTGATCGTCGGCACGATCCTGCTGGTCGATCTGATGGCGGCTTCACCCGCGTTGCACGAAGTGATCCATCGCGACGCCGGTGAACCCGATCATCATTGCGTTGTCACCTTGTTCGCTCACGGCCAGGTGAATTCCGCCGTCTGCAAAATAGTTGCTCCGACGATTCCAATCTGGTGGATCGATACTGTCCCTCCTGTCACGTTTCTTGTTGCCGGCCCCCTTTCTGTTCTTCTTCCTCCCAGCCGCGCGCCTCCGTCTCCCCGGGCATAACCCGGGCATCAGGTCGTTCCGCGCGGTTATGCGGTGAGCAGGCACCCGAACCAATGCATCAACGGGCCGGGCTCTCCCGTCATCATCCGCCACGATCCGGCACCCGTCACAGGAGCCGGGCTTTGGGAGCGACTTTCATAGAGCAAAGAATGAACGGGGTTCTCCTGCCCGCATTCCAGGTATGTGAACCTGTCAGGCCAGGAGAGGAAAAGACTAGGACATAGGAAATGAAATCCAACTTCGATCAACACGCCGTTCGGCTCGGCGAACGGGTACTCCCCGGTTTTGCCCGCGCCCATTTCATCGCGACCATCAGCTTGTTAGTTTGCACTCATATACTGCCGGCCCAAACCAACAGTCAAACCACCGTCGTGGTTCCGCAGACAGCACCGACCAACCATCCGACAACCACACCCACCTTTTCCGGTCTGCCTGACACCAACAATCCATCGGTAGCTTCCCCGCCGCCAGCCATCAAGAACCCGACTGTAACCACCCCGCCGGTGGCGGTTCCTCTTGCCACCAACAACCCACCGGTTGCAATCGCTCCTGCACCGGCTGCAACGAACACTCCTGCGGTCTCCCCCGTACCGGCCAGTTCGGGAAGTTACACCAACCTATCGACGCTCCCGGAAGTGACCGTTTACGGCCGGTTGAATCGGGCCCGCAGCCAGATTCTCCCGGATCTCGGAGCCACGGCCTATTCGGTCAGTCAGGTGCAGATCGAATCCGAGTCGCAGGGCGAAAACGCTCCGTTCAATCAGGTGGTCTTGCGTGCGCCAGGCGTGGCACAGGATTCCGCGGCCAACGGAGACCTGCATGTCCGTGGCGAACACGCGAATCTCCAATACCGCATCAATGGCGTGCTCCTGCCGGAGGGTATCACGGGATTTGGATTGGAGCTCGATCCCCGGTTTGTGAACAGCCTGCAACTCATTACCGGATCGTTGCCTGCCGAGTACGGCTTCCGCACGGCGGGTATCATCGACATTCAAACCAAGGACGGGTTTGAAAATGGTGGCGAAGCGGAAATGTATGGCGGTTCCTACGACACGTTGCGGCCCAGCTTTGAATACGGTGCCACGCAGGGAAAACTGAATTGCTTCATTGACGGTAGCTACGAACAGAATGGCATCGGTCTCGAAAACCCCACCGACAGCGCAACTCCGATCCATGATGACACTCGACAATACAAGGGCTTCACGTATCTGTCCTACATCTTGGACGACACCAGCCGTATCAGTCTCATGGGAAGCGCGTCCTACAGCACGTTTCAGATTCCCAATTCTCCGGGAAACACCAACTCCGCGTTTACCGGGGCGCCCGGCCAGCCGCCGACGTTAAATTCCGCCGACCTGGATGAAAACCAAAACGAGCAAAATTACTACGGGGTCCTGGCCTATCAAAAAACGGCGGGCGATTTGAATTTTCAACTCGCCGGCTACGGTCGCTTTAGTGAGGCGCATTTCCTGCCCGATCCGGTGGGGGATCTCTATTTCGACGGCGCGGCAACCGATTTAAATCGGTCGCTCGATTCGGGCGGCTTCCAGGCCGACGGCAGTTATCTCCTCAACGAGCAGCACACGCTGCGCGCCGGGGTGATGGTGTTGCAGGAATTCCTGACCGCCGACACAACGACGACTGTTTATCCGACCAATAGCAGCGGCAACGCGTCGGGGCCAGCACTTCCTATCGTCGACAACGGACAGCAGCACGCGACGTTTTTGGGTGTTTACGCACAAGACGAATGGAAGATTGTGCCAAAGCTCACACTCAATTACGGTGTGCGCTTCGACCTGTATTCCTCCTCGTTCGACGACGAAAACCAAGCCAGCCCGCGAGTAAACCTGATCTATCAGCCCACGAACAAGACCACGTTGCACGCCGGCTACGCGCGTTACTTCACGCCGCCACCGCTGGAAAATGTGTCGTCGTCGACCGTGTCGAAGTTCAACGGCACGTCGAATGAACCCCTGGTGAAGCAGGACGATCCGGTCAGGGCCGAGCGCGCCGACTATTTCGATGTGGGCGTCAGCCAGAAACTTATGCCGGGACTGCAAGTGGGCGTGGATGGCTACTATAAATATGCTCACAACCAACTGGATGACGGATTGTTTGGTCAGTCGCAAATCCTCTCGGCGTTCAATTACCGCGAGGGCCGAATTTACGGCGTGGAATTCACCGGGAGCTATGCCTCCGGTGGTTTTTCCACGTACGCGAACGTCGCCTATTCAGTGGCGCAGGGCAAAGACTGGGCGTCGGCGCAGTTCTTGTTTGACCCCAGCGACTTGACGTATGTCAAAAATCATTGGATCTACCTGGACCACGACCAACGTATCAGCGGGTCCTTTGGCGCGGCGTACACTTGGAAGCAAGCGCGCGGCGGCACAAGAATCTATATCGATGCCATTTACGGCAGCGGACTGCGACAGGATGGAGGCGGATTTGAACCCAACGATCCGTCGGCTCAGATCCCGAACGGCTCCTCGGTGCCGTCGTACTCCTCTGTAAACTTAGGGGTGGAACAGGACGTGAATCTTGGCAAGAAGCGTGTGCTTAAAGCCCGGCTGGATGTCGTGAACATCACGGACAATATCTACGAATTGCGTAGTGGCAGCGGCGTGGGCGTCAATGCTGCACAGTACGGAATGCGCCGTGGCATTTTCGGATCACTCGGGATCGCATTCTAAGCAGGACAAGACTACACAATGACTGCCAACAATCCCCTCCCACTCGCCGGGCCACTGGGAACGCCGTCCTCGGAGGACTCAATTGCCCATATCGGTATGGAGCCGAGCGAGCATATCTCGCTGGTACCCGTGTTAACGTTCGTCGCCTGGACGGTCTGTCTGACTGTGGGAACCTTGGGATTCGTACTGCACTACTCCCATCCGCACCGGGTCGTCAGACCGTCCGCACCGGTCAAAACGGAAAAACTGTTTGTCCAGTTGGCCCGTCAACCCGCCACGCCGTTGGAAAACGTTCCTCAACAGGGCGGTGCCGAGCCTTCCCCGGCCTCGCCATCCGATGAACTGGCTCCGCCGCCAATTCCAGTCGCCGAACCCTCCCCCGCCATTGCGTTCGCTGTGCCCGTGGAAGGCGTGACGCGCGTCGTTCCGTCCGACCAAGCGGCCTATGGCCGTCCCGCCACGCCCGCCCCCGCTGTGCAAGAACTCACGTATGGCGTTGGCGAAGGCGAGCAGCCGGCTCCGGAGTATCCGGCCGAGGCACTCGCGCTACATCAGGAAGGCACCGTCGTGGTTCGGTTTGTCGTTGGCACTAGCGGCCTGGTCACTTCGGCGGAAGTTTCCCAGCCTTGTCCCTGGCCATTGCTGAACGAATCCGCCGTGCGCACGATCCGTCGTCTCTGGCGGTTCGGCCCCGGCGATGTGCGCGAGTATGAAATAGCCATTCACTTCCAAATCACCCCCCAATGAAAGACTTCAATCTATGATTCACCTTATGCTGGCCAACATTGTCGTCGACTTCTTTCTCAAAGGCGGGCCGGTCATGTGGCCGATCCTGCTCGCATTTCTGGCGGCCCTCGTCGTCATCGTCGACCGCGCGCTCTGGTGGCTCGGCCTCCGGCGTCGGGCGAACTCCCAATCATTACATGAGGCGTTTGGTGCCATCGCGAATGGCAACTTCGATCGCGCGCTGCAGTTGACTGACAACGGCGAAGACCCCTTCCTGAGCACAGTTCATGAGGGCCTGCTGCACGCGCACTCGTCCCTGCTCGGCGCCATGCAACTGCGCGCCAACGACGAAATTGAGAAGGGCGAAAAATTCCTCTGGATCTTGGGCACCCTGATCACCCTAGCCCCGCTTCTCGGGCTGCTCGGGACGGTCACCGGCATCATGCGCTCGTTCAGTTTTGTCGGGCAGGAAGAACTGGCCGCTGTGAAAGTCAGCGGCGGTATCGCCGAAGCCTTGATTGCCACTGCGTGCGGTTTGGGCACGGCGATCCTCTGCCTGTTGCCTTTCAATTACTACAACCGGCGGCTGGCCCGGTTCCGCTCGCGGCTGGAGCAAACCATCAACCATGTCGAGTTGCTCGTCGAATCCGCCAAACATCACGGATACGATCTTGAGGAGTTTGCCCGGCTGCGCGCCCAGCGCGAGCGAACCAATGGCCCACCTCTCTCGACCATCAACCCCCAACCCTGAGTCGTGCCCATGCCACTGAAACTAGTCCCCCGACAATCGACGGAATCCGAAGGACGGATTGAAATCATTCCGCTAATCGACATCATGTTTTTCCTGTTGGCCAGCTTCATGTTGGTCAGCCTGAGCATGGTCAATTTGAAAAGCGTCAAGGTCAACCTGCCGACAGCCACTAGGGCAACGCTCGAAACGAAGAACGATTTTGCGAGTATCTCCGTGGACAAGGATGGCGCGGTGTACCTTGATAAACAGCCTATCGGCCCGAACGAGTTGGCATTACGGTTGAATGCCTGGCATCACACCAACGAGAACCTTCGCGTGTTCATCAGCGGCGACCAGGACGTCCGCTATGGCGCGGTCATCCATGTACTCGATCTGGTGCGGTCGACGGGCATCCAAAAAGTTGCCTTCGAAGTCCGCGAACCGACCGCCACGCAGCCATGAAGGATCGACTGATATACGTGAACCTGTTCGGCGTAATGGTGCTCGCGGCCTTGTGCGTCTGCCAATGGGTGCACGATCGACGCCTCAACCTCCAAATCGAATACCTCGACCAGGTACGCTTGGCGCAATCCGCCAAGATTGAGGATCAAGCCAGCCAATTGAAAGGAGCGAGCGAAGATCTCAACCAACTCAAAACCTCGCTGGCTGCCGAGCGAGACTTGCGGTCCCTCGCCGAGAGAAAGCGGATATCCTCGGATGCCGCCGACAAGCAACTGACCCAGGAGCGGGACCAACTTAAAGCCGCCATATCCAACTGGGCGAACGCCGTAACGCTCCGGGATAATCGCATGAAGGAAGCCAACGCAAAAATTGAACAACTCGCCGCCGACCTGAACGCCAGCATCCGCAAATACAATGGGTTGGTCACCAATTACAACGCGGTCGTGAGATCACTTGGTGGCGCGCATAGCCAAACGGGCAAGCCGGATTGATCCGGACTTCGCGTGGCCGGATGTTCCGCCGTGGACGTGTCTCATCGGCATCCGTCCCATTGGTGTTGGTAATTTCATCTTCGCGATTGGGTCGGCACGGGTACTTTCAAGAGGTGCAAATGACAAGTTGCATAGGCGATCAACTCGTTCCCGATTGTCGCATTCATGCCGCGGTGGCGTGGCGGTTTTAATCCGACTGCGCCCTTGCCTCCGATTCGCTCCATCGCCATAATCGTGGCGAATGAGCGTTAGCTTGGAGGAATCGTACCGGCAGTGTTGTCAAATTGCGCGGCGGACTGCGAAGAATTTTTACTATTCTTTTCTGGTGATGCCGCGCGAGAAACGCCGGGCCATGTGCGCGATCTACGCCTTCATGCGCCGCAGCGACGATATCGCCGACAGCGCCGCCAACCCGGCTGTGGCTCTGGATGGACTACGGCAATGGCGCGCGCAGGTGAATGACGCGCTGAGTGGGAAAGAATCACAGGCAGGGACGCCTATGCTACCGGGAAATGAGATTCTGCCGGCGCTGGTGGACACCGTGCAACGGTACGGGATTCCCCGCCCGCATTTCCAGGAACTGCTCGACGGCACCGAGATGGACCAAACGACGACGCGGTACGCGACGTTCGACCAACTCTACCAATATTGTTACCGCGTGGCGTCGGCAGTCGGGCTGATCGTGTTGCCCATCTTTGGCTACAAAAACGAAGCCGCGCTGGTGCCCGCCGAAGCCTGCGGCATCGCGTTCCAACTTACGAACATTTTGCGCGACGTAAAGGAAGACGCGCGGTTGGGTCGGATCTATCTTCCGCTGGAAGACCTGAAGAAATTCGGTATCGCCGAGAACGAAATCATCGACGCCAGCGCGGACTCATCCACTGAAGCTGGATTTCATTCGCGGTTTGTTGAGTTGATGAAGTTCGAGGCGGTGCGCGCTCACGGGTTCTATGAGAAGGCCCAGCCGTTGCTGAAGCTGATCGATGCGGACAGTCGCGGCACTTTGGCAGTGATGATCGGCATTTACGGTGGCATTCTGCGAAAGATCGAACTGAGCGAGTTCGCCGTGTTCGATTCTCGCCTTCGTCTCTCGACGGCGGAGAAACTGTGGATCGTGCTCAAGAATTGGGGAAGGAAATCATGAGTGTACTTTTGGCAGCAGCCTTTTTGTTTCTGAAGACAGGCGAGAAATTTGCCACGCAGGAAACGGCCGAGCCCACCGTGGCGGAATTGACAGCCTACGTGGGCGACAAGGCGGGAACGAAATTCGAGCCGACCGTCATGAACGATCCGATCAAAGCGGCGGAGTTTTGCGGGGCGAAGAAGCCGGCGGCCGGAGTGGTGACGCCAGGGTTCTATCTGCAGTATGCCAAGGCGCTCCAAATGGAACCGTTGCTGGAGACGAAACGCACGGGAGTGAAAGAAGAACGGTACGTGTTGGTCGTGCGCAAGGACGCTCCCGACGATCTGGCGAAATTAGCCGGCAAAACGATTGCCACTCCTCTGGCGAATGAACAGCGTTATGTCATGGCTGTGATCCTGCGCGGCAAACTCGGCGATGAGATTCGGCTCAAGCAAGCGAGTGATGTGGAAAACGCCGTATTCGATTTGGTGGAGAACGCGAAGAGCGCCGCTGACGCTGTGTTGATGGAGACCGGAGCCTGGGCGTTGTTCAAGGACGATCCCGAACTCGGTTCGAAGCTGAAGGTGGTTTACGAATCGGAAGAATTGCCGCGCGATTTGGTGGTGTTGTTCGGCCCGAAGAATGATGCGCTGAACTCAGACAAACTGAAAGCAGCGCTAAAGGAAATGACCGGCAACGATGCGGGAAAGAAAATTCTAAGCAGTATCCAGGTCGATGCCTTTGTCGATATCCACCAGCCGCGCTTGTCCCAGGCGCAGTCATTGTTTTATGGGAAATAGACAATTGTCGGCGCGGCGACGGTCCGCGTTGGGGGTGCTGGCTTTTCTCCTCGCCGTTTCCGGCTGTAAATCCGTCCGCAGCGTGCGCGTCGAGCCGAAACCGCCGCTGGCGATTCGCACATCACAAGCGGAGAAGATGCGTCAGCAGGGCTGGGCGCTCTGGGCCCAACAGCCACGCAATCTCGCGCGCGTGACCGATGCCGCCCGGATGTTGGAACAAGCCGCGCGAGCAATACCCGACAATTATGATGCCCAATGCGAAGCCGCCGCGGTGCTGTCGTTCGTTTCGGAAAACGGAACCACAGCGGACGTCCGGCGCAACACTGCCAAGAGCGGAATCGTCTTGGCGCGTCGCGCGCAACAATTGAAACCGAACGGCGCCGCTGGCTATTACTGGTACGCAATCAACATCGGGCTGTTGGCCGACTCTGACCGCTCCTATGGATTGAAGGCGGTAGGCGAAATGAAGTCGGCACTGGAGCGCGCGATCGAGATCGACGAGCGTATTGATTATGCGGGGCCGTTGCGGACGCTGGGGATTCTGTACTTGCGGACGCCGGCGCCGCCAGTCAGCATCGGCAGCTCGCGCAAAGGCCTGAGATTACTGCAACGCGCCGTCCTGTTGTTCCCTGATTATCCGGAGAATTATATCTATCTGGCCGAGGCGCTGCACGCGGTGGGACGGAACGATGAAGCGCACGAAGCGCTTCAAAAAGTGCTCGACGCCAGGCCATGGCCCGATCGTCAGTTTGAAAGCGGTCAGTGGAAGGCAGACGCGCAGAAACTATTGCAGAAGCTTAAGTAGTTTCCGGGTCACTTCAGAGGCGCAGAGTTCGCAGAGGTTGTATTTCCTTGGATCGCCTGGGAGCGGAACGTGTGAACGTTCCGTGTAGCCGCAGCCTTTATGGCTGCGCTCCCCGCCAGTGTTCGGTAGGGAGGCGTTGCGTCGCGTCCGCCGCCACCGTAGCAAATCGCACCGCCAACAGCAGTCTGCCAATCCCCTGAAATTGCCAGAAAATAGGCTTGTATTTGAGTCGTGGCAAAAGTACCATCGGCCTTGCTAGGAGTTCATTTCACCCTGTACGAGGTCTGCCGTCAGCAGGCGAGGCGAAGCTATGCACCGAGTGCGACGCGGTTATCAGTTCGCGGGAATTCTTGCAGGAATCCTTTTTCTTTCGCCACCCATCCACGCCCAATACACCGCCGATTTCCAGACCAATATCATCAGCGGGGTAACGAGCAATTGGATTGGCGATTATTCGGTGGGCTCGAACACATTTGCCGATGTGCTGCGAATTCAAAGTGGCGGAGTGCTGTCGAACGGCGACGGCTATCTTGGTTATGATATTAACAGCAGTAATAACAGCGCGTTCGTTACTGATAGTGGTTCAGTATGGAATTTGGCTGGCCAGTCAGGCTTAATCGTCGGCAACTCTGGTTCCGGCAACAGTTTGATCATCAGTAACGGTGGGAGCGTGTCCTCCCGCAATGGTTATCTGGGCTACAACACGAGCGGCCAAAACAACCGTGTGCTGGTGTCCGACACCGGCTCAGTCTGGTCCATTATCTTCGATCTCGGCATCGGCCTCGCTGGCGCGGGCAACAGCTTGGTGATCAGCAACGGTGGGAGTGTGGGTTGCACTACTGCTTTCGTGGGTAACAGCACTTCCGGCAGCAGCAACAACAACGTGTTCATCACCGGGCCCGGCTCCACTTGGAGTATCGGTTTCTACACGTACATTGGATACTTTGGTGTTGGGAATTCCCTAGTAATCAGCAATGGAGCTAAAGTGCTGAACAACGACGGAATTGTCTATATTGGCTTGCTCCCTTCGGCTAGCAACAACAATGTCTTGGTCAGCGGCACGGGCTCGACCTGGAGTAACGTCGGTACTTTGTACCTCGGATACAGCAGTGCCGGCAACCGCTTGGTGATCGAGGACGGTGGTTGCGTATTCCAAGGATATTATAGCGCTGACGACATTGTAGGTAGACTAGAAGATTTTAACAGCGTGCTGGTCAGCGGCAGCAATTCGATCTGGAGTACAACTCACGCATTGTACTTGGGATACTACGGCTCTGGGAATAGCTTGGTGGTCAGCAACGGTGGGCAAGTCGTCAATTCTACCGGCCACGTTGGCGGCGATTATGAAAGCAGGAGCAACAGCGTGCTCATTGTCAACGCTGGATCAGTCTGGAGCAATTCCGGCCCTCTATACATCGGTGACCAAGGTCAGGAAAACACTTTGGTGATTAGCGACGGCGGGCGGGTCGTGAACAGCGTCGGCTATGTTGGTCATTATCAATCGTTCAGCAACAGTGTGCGTGTAACTGGCTTAGGTTCGATTTGGCACAACGACAGCAATGTTGTAGTCGGAAGCAGTGTTGGTTCGTTCAATAGTCTGGTTATCGAAAACGGGGGTAGGGTTGAGGCCCGTTCGAGCACCATCGGAACTGATGGTCTTTTCGACAGTGCGTTGGTCACTGGCGATGGTTCAGTGTGGAGCAATAGTGGGAGCCTGAGTGTCGGGCCTTCGTCTGCCAGTCTAGTAATCAGCAACGGCGGCATCGTGATCGATGCCGATGGCTTCATCGGCGGTGGAAGAAGCAAGGTGCTGATCTCCGACGCCGGCTCGATTTGGAGCAATACTGGCACTTTAATGATCAACGGGGATTTGGTGATCAGCAACGGCGGTCAAGTGGTCAATGGCGACAGCGATGTGGGACTTACCCCTAGAACGAACTGCGTTCGCGTGACCAACGGTGGTCGCTGGTGGAACAGCACACTGCATATAGGCGAACAAGGAAAAAGCAACTCAGTGGTAATAGCCGGGGGATCGGTTCTCGCGACGAATCTTGTCATTGGCGTCTTCACATCCACTTGCGACGACTGGGTTCAGTTGGACAGCGGCAACTTGGTCGTTACGAATCCGACACACGATGCTGTGCTTGAGGTGCGGAACGGGAAGCTCATGATGAATGGCGGCACGCTGCTGGTTGATCGATTTGTGATGACGAATGCTTGTGCGCAGTTTGTGCGGACGGGGGGAACGCTGATCTACGGCGCCGCTGTGCTCGATCCAAATCGCGATGACGATGGCGATGGGATGCCGAATGGTTGGGAGCAAAGTCACGGACTCGATCCATTGGACGCTGCTGATGCGAACGTGGATAGCGACGGCGATGGGATGAGCAATCTGCAAGAATATCTGGCCGGCACCGATCCGCAGGATAGCGCTTCTTCATTCCGGATCACCAGTCTCGTGGCAACCGATCACGATGTTCTGATTACATGGATGATGGGCAGCGGGAAGACGAATGCGCTGCAGAGCGCTGTTGCCGCCGGGGACGGCGGCTACTACACCAATGGATTTGCTGACATTTTTACCGTCACAAATACGACCGGGACCCTGACGAACTATTTCGATGTTGGCGCGGCGACAAACGGGCCAATGAGATTTTATCGCGTGCGCTTAATTCCGTAAGGTGGTTTGCCACGAACACATCATCGCGGCGTCTCGTCAGACCCGGCTCGGCTTAGACTGCGCGGGGAAGACGCACCCATAAAGGGTGCGGCTGCGCGGAAATCGGTTTTGTTAGGCGTACCTACCCCACGAACTGCATCAGAATTTCGTGCGGACTTCGCGGCCTTCGTCGACATCGATGAGATCGAAGAAACACTGAATCTCGTCCCGGTCCGCGATGCCGTATTCCTTCTTGCGCTGCGCGAGACGGGCGCTCGCGTCGTCGCGCCAGCCGCGTTTGCGCAGGTAATCGTTGAACATCCCGATTTCTTCCTCGGACGGTTTGCGGCCATTCTCAAAGCACCATTCCAGAATATCTTCGTCTTCGCCACCGAGTTTGACGCGAGCGACGATGTCTTCATATTTCACGCCGAGAAGCGCACAGCAGCGTCCGTCAAATCCGAGACCGAGATTTGAATGATATTCCTCTGGCAGCTTGCCGGCTCGGTGCAACCGAATCTTGTCGAGCATCCGACCGAAATGGACGAGGCCGAGAACTTTGTCATGTGGACTGCGAAGACCGGGAACTTTCATGGGACAGATTGTAGCCTGTGGATTCAGAACTTCAAGTTCCACTCGTCGGTGGCGTACTTGTCGCGGGCGAGTTGGGCGATTTTGTCGTTCGGCGATTTAAGAAGTGGCTCGTCGGCGCTCCAGGCTTTCCGCAGCGCGTTCTGGATTTCAGCGGGCGGTAGGCTGACGTTGATAAGAAATTCCGCGTGAGATCGGTGGGCGCGGTAACCGGGTTGTTTCGACGGCATCGGCAGGACGCGCTGGAGGAGATCGAGATCGAGCCCAAACAGGAATGAGCCGTGAAACAACAGGCAGCGACGCTTCCGCCGTTGCGAGTTCCCGGAGAACTTCAGGCCGCCGAGCGTGAGGTCGGTGTAACCTTGGATCAAGACGTTGCCGCCCAGCAGTGGATTCAGCGCGGTGCGTTGCCGGTTCATGACGAGGGCATTGGCTTGAGTGATGTCGTCGAGAGGTGAGCCCGCTCGGATCCGCAAGATGAGCGAGTAATTCAGGCAGCCCGGTCCTTGCAGCACCGTTCCGCCGCCGCTGCACCGACGGAAAACCGGCACCCCCAGCGCCCGGCAAGAATCGAGGTTCACTTCTGTCTGCGCTTTGTTAGAATACCCCAGCACGACAAAGTGCTGGCGCGGCATCCAGAAGCGCAGGATTTCGCCGTCAAAGTCTTCTTCGCACCAGTCGAGCAGAGCTTCATCGCAGGCGAGATTTTCCTGCGGCGTGTCAAAAGTTCGGTCAAACCATTTCATGGGGCTTGGATTTCGTTGGAAAGCAGTTATTATCTAATTGGTCGGTCGCATAATGAAAGCTGAAACGAAAGAACAACCGCAGGCCGCACCGGCTTCGTCGCGTGGGACAGCGGGCGTATCGCCCGCGTCGGCGCCGGACGACAACGGCAATGATAGCGAGCGCTGGCTCGATTCGTTGGAATTTTTCCTCGAGCACGTGCTGAAGGACGAGGGCGCTCAGACGTCGCCGCTCATGTTGAACAAGTTGTGGCAACGCTTGCGTGAGGCAGGCGTGCAGTTGCCATCCGCCACGCAAACGCCTTACATCAACACCATTCCGCCACAGGATGAGCCGGTTTATCCCGGTAACCGCGAACTGGAACGTCGCATCAAGAGCCTGATTCGCTGGAATGCGATGGCGATGGTGGTCAGCGCGAATCGCGAACATTCCGGCTTGGGCGGTCACATTTCGACGTATGCTTCCTGCGCGACGCTTTACGAAGTTGGGTTTAACCATTTCTTCCACGGGAGTGATGGCGGCCGGCCAGCCGATTTGGTCTACTTTCAAGGTCACGCGTCGCCGGGCAATTATGCCCGCGCGTTCCTCGAACGACGGCTCGATGAAAATCATCTCCATCACTTTCGGCAGGAACTTGCCGAGGGCGGCGGGTTGTCGTCGTATCCGCATCCGTATTTAATGCCAAACTTCTGGCAGTTCCCGACCGTGTCAATGGGACTCGGCCCCATCATGTCGATTTACCAAGCGCGTTTTAGCCGCTACCTTCGCGCTCGGGGATTGGTTCAGGGTGAGGAGCCGAAGGTGTGGTGTTTTGTGGGCGATGGTGAGAGCGACGAGCCGGAAACACTCGGGGCGCTCACGCTCGCTTCCCGCGAGCGACTCGACAACCTGATTTGGGTCGTGAACTGCAATCTTCAGCGGCTCGATGGTCCGGTCCGCGGGAATGGGAAGGTCATTCAAGAACTCGAAGCTGCATTTCGTGGGGCGGGCTGGAATGTAATCAAAGTTATTTGGGGCTCGAATTGGGATCCGTTGTTGAAGGCGGACAAGACCGGTTTGCTCGTCAAACGCATGGGGGAAGCGGTCGATGGCGATTATCAGAAGTACTCGGTTGAGCCCGGCAGTTACACGCGCAAGCATTTCTTTGGCAAATACCCCGAGTTGCTCGAATTGGTGAATCATCTCACCGACGATCAAATCCGGAAACTGGTGCGTGGCGGACACGATCCGCAAAAGGTTTACGCGGCTTACGAAGCGGCGGTCGAGCACAAGGGTGGTCCGACTGTCATTCTCGCGAAAACCGTCAAAGGATACGGACTCGGCGAGGCCGGCGAAGGCCGCAACGTCAGCCATCAGCAGAAGAAACTCAATGAAAAGGAGCTGCGTGAGTTTCGGGAGCGATTTGGAGTTCCCATCAGTGATGAGGACGTGGCCCAGACGCCGTTCTACCGGCCGGATCCCGAAAGTCCAGAAACGAAGTACCTGCTCGAGCGGCGCCAAGCGCTGGGCGGATTTCTGCCGTCGCGGAAGGTCCAAGCGCCAAAGATCGAAGTGCCGACGCGTAGCGAGTTTGGCGAATTCTACAAAGGCTCCGGCGCGCTTGAGGCGTCGAGCACCATGGCATTTGTGCGATTGTTGAGTTCACTTTTGCGTAATGCCAAGATCGGAAAACGCATCGTCCCGATTATTCCCGACGAAGCGCGTACGTTCGGATTGGATGCCTTGTTCCGTGAGGTTGGCATTTACGCGCCGAAAGGACAACTTTACGAGCCGGTCGATCGCGAGGCTTTGCTCTATTACCACGAGACGAAAGACGGACAGATTCTAGAGGAAGGCATCACCGAGGCTGGCTCCGTGTCCTCGTTCATCGCCGCCGGGACGTCTTATGCGAATCACGCTATGAGCATGATTCCGTTTTACATTTACTATTCGATGTTCGGCTTCCAACGGATTGGCGATTTGATGTGGTTGGCGGGCGACATCAAGGCTAAGGGATTCCTGCTCGGCGCGACTGCTGGTCGCACTTCGCTGAATGGCGAAGGCTTGCAACATCAGGATGGTCACAGTCATTTGCTGGCGGCAACAATTCCGACACTCATGACGTATGATCCCGCGTTTGCGTATGAAATCGCGGTAATCGTCCAAGACGGCATGCGGCGCATGTATCAGGAAGGCGAAGACATTTTTTACTATCTCACGCTCTACAATGAGAATTACCAGATGCCGCCGATGCCGGAAGGCGTTGAGGACGGCATTCTCAAGGGGCTCTACAAATTCCGCAAGGGCGTAGACGGCAAGAAGCACAAAGCGCAAATTTTCGGAAGCGGCCCGATTATTCGCCAGGCGATGCGGGCGCAGGAAATTCTCGCCGACCGCTATGATGTGTCGGCCGACGTCTGGAGCGCGACAAGTTATAAATTGCTCAAGACCGATCTCCAACGCACCAGCCGCTGGAATATGTTGCATCCGACTGAGACGCCGCGAAAAGCCCATTTGGAAACGCTACTGGAAGGGCAAGAGGGTCCGTTCGTCGCGGTTTCGGACTACATGAAGCTCATTCCCGACCAAATCGCGCCGTGGGTGCCGGGCGGTTTGGACACGTTGGGGACCGATGGTTTTGGCCGCAGTGATACCCGCGAAAACCTGCGCCGGTTTTTCGAGATCGATGCTGAATGCGTCGTGATTGCCGTGCTGTACGCGCTGGCCAAGCGCGGTGCAATCGCGCGGACGATCGTCGCCCAGGCGATCAAGGACTTAAACATCGATCCTGAAAAGGTCCACCCGCAGACGGTCTAGTCTGGCAATTTCGGTCAGGAAAATCTCCTGCTGCTTCAGCTTGAATGCTGTCAATCTGCGGATTTCAGAGAAATACCGCTTGCTTGGCTTCCGTCCGAACAACAAAGCAATTCTGCCTGCTTGATTTCAAACAAGAGCCGCCCGACGGGAATGATCGGGCGGCTCTCTTGCCCCGGGGCTGGTCGACTAATTCTTACGACGAATAACAGCCAGCCATCCGGCCAGACTCAAGCCGAGCAGCATAACAGTGCTCGGTTCGGGAACGTCGCTGATGAACTGATACGTCACCGCAAAACCCGGATCGCCGGGTTGATTGGATCCTGGCGCAGGAGCCCACACAAAATCTCGAAAGCCACCTTCTACTCCGGTCTCGGGAAATGGACCCGCGTTGTTTGGCTCGATTGCTTGAGGCAGACCTACATCCGCCATATCCTCATCACCCGGGTCCGAGAAGAACCATAGGTGGTTGCCTCCGAACCGGAGCACGTCCGAAATCTCGGAGGTTTCAGCATCGATAAGGATTACATCACCGGATGTCGCCCCAAACGGCAGCGTATACGTCAGGGTCAGCACGCCCGAGTACGGGTCGGTGGACATAAACCCTGAGATCGGCCCACTGGGCCCGAATCCGTTGCCGTTTTCATCAAAGCTGAATTGACCGAACGCGGTCATCAGCGTGAGCAGAAATGCAATACCGACGGCTGCCAATATCCTCACCACTTTCATAGCACACTCACTCCTTTCAGCGCGTAGCGCTTTTTCGTACTGTCGGTTGCCGAGTCCTAACCAAGGCTAGGAATCAAGACCCTCTCCCTTTCACGTGTGGCTAGGATTTCCTAAAGCAGGAAAGCGCCCCTCGTGGAAGGAAGCGGCTTCTCGCACACTCGCGGCGTCGCTTATACATCCAGCAGTTTTCTGGGGAAAGTCGGCTGTTCAGCCGTCAGCTACGAAGTGGACAGCGACCAGCGGTACGGTTGGCGCAGATGGACGGCAGGGTGCTCTCGGGCGCGGCTGTCAAAGTGAGGAACTCGTTTGTGACGCGCAGGATCAGACCGACACGGTCGGTTACGCCCAGTTTGCGGTGCAAGCGGTGGATGTGCGTATGGACTGTGTGGACTGACATCCCGAGGTCGGCGGCAATGGCGAACTCGGTGTGGTCGTTGAAGATGCCGCGTACGATTTGCAGTTCGCGAGGAGACAATGCTAACGAGCGAGCGATTTCCTGCCACGCCTGTTCGCTGAACATGGCTGAAGCAGGTGCCGGTCGTCGTGAACGGGCATCTGCAAGGTTCTGTCCCGGCTTCTCCACGATACGTAACTCCTACTGCACAGCGGATGTGGATGGCCGTGCCTACGCTTGCCTAACTTTCGCCAAAGATGAATCAATATGCAAGCCCTTTGGAGGTGCAAGCAATATCACCGGCGCGGTGGGCCACCGGCCGCTACCGGTTTGGGTCACGGCCAGACCATCAAGATACGCCCGGTGCGAGAATTGGCCTGTTGACATTAGGGCGGACTTTGCTAGCTTTGTGAGCGTTTACTTACATGAGCAGGCGACGGCACACGGTTCCCAGTTCGGAGCGGCGCACGCAAATCCTGCAGGCGGCGACGGAATTGTTCGCCCGCAAAGGATTCAACGGCACGACCACACGCGAGATCGCCGAGCGCGTCGGCGTGGAGGAGACGATTCTGTTTCGACTGTTCCCAACCAAACGCGACTTGTATTGGGCGGTGATCGACGCCAAGACCGAGCATTTGTCGGAGCAAGAACGCCTGCAGACTCAACTCAGTTCCGAGCAAGATGAGCGGAAGATTTTCACGGCCATTGCCGAAAACATTCTCGAAAGAAACACCAACGATTCAACGCTGACGCGACTGCTGCTTTTTAGCGGGCTCGAAGAACATGAGTTGTCGCAGCGATTCTTCCAGACATACATTGCCAGCTATTACGAAGTCCTGGCCGGCTACATTCGGCGGCGGGTACGGCAGGGCGCCTATCGCAAAGTCGATCCACTGCTTTCCGCCAGAGGTTTTCTGGGCATGGTATTCAATTATTTCCTTGTGCAGGAGCTTTTCGCCGGACGGCCGCACAGATTCGACGTCCAGAAGGTGAGTGAAACGCTGACGGATATCTGGTTGAATGGAATGCTAAAGAAATGAAAAACCCTCATTGGAAGGCAGGCAGATTTACATCGCAAAATCCGCAACGGCGCGTTTGGGGATTCATCGGCGCGCGGGGCTGGATGCTGGGGGCGTTGATGTTTGCCGGTTGCGGGCGCAAGGTGGCGCCGCCGGTGATGCCGCCGCCGGAAGTGGCGACGGTGACGGTGGCCCCGCAGCCAGTCGTGCTGACGACCGAGTTGCCGGGGCGAACGTCGCCGTACCTCATCGCGGAGATCCGTCCGCAGGTCAGCGGTCTGATCCAGAAGCGGTTGTTCACGGAAGGCACCGAGGTGCAGGCTGGCCAAGCGCTTTATCAGATCGATCCCGCCCCCTTCCAAGCGGCGCTCGATAAGGCCGCGGCCAACCTGGCGGCGGTGCGGTCACGGGCCAAACGTGCGGCCGAGTTGCTTGCGGAGAAGGCCGTCAGTCAACAGGATTTCGACGATGCCGATGCCGCTCTAAAACAGGCCGAAGCAGACCTCGAAATGGCTCGCATCAATCTGGCGTACACGAAAATCACGGCGCCAATTGCTGGGCGGATCGGTACATCGAGCGTGACAGACGGTGCGATTGTGACGGCGTATCAGCCGGTGGCTCTGGCCACGATTCAGCAATTGGACCCGATTTACGTGGACGTGCCGCAATCCACCGCTGATTTGCTGCGTTTACGGGAGCGGTTGGCCAACGGGCAATTGACTCACGACGGCAATAACCAAAACGCGGTGCAATTGGTTCTCGAAGACGGCACGGAGTATCCACTGGAAGGGACGCTCCAGTTTCGCGACGTCTCGGTGGACCCGACAACGGCGACGGTGACGCTGCGGATGGTATTCCCGAATCCGAAGGACGTGCTGTTGCCGGGAATGTTCGTGCGAACCTTGGTAAAGGAGGGCGTCAATGAAAAATCCATCCTCATTCCCCAGCAAGCAGTGATGCGCGATCCGAAGGGCGATCCGATGGCAATGATTGTCAACGCCGCCGGAAAGGTGGAGTTGCGGATGCTCACGCTGGAACGGGCGGTTGGCGACAAATGGCTCGTGACTGACGGGCTGGCTGCCGGCGACCGGGTGGTTGTCGAGGGACTCATGAAAGCTCGCGCCGGTATGGTCGTGAAAGCTGTGCCGTTTGCACCGGCTCCCGCCCCGGCGCGCTGACGGAGAACTTCGATGCTATCGAGATTTTTCCTGGACCGGCCGGTATTCGCGTGGGTCATCGCCATCATGTTGATGGTGGTCGGCGGGTTGGCGATCCACAACCTGCCCATTTCCCAATATCCGCCGATTGCGCCGCCGTCGATCGCCATTGACTCCTTGTATCCCGGCGCCTCGGCGGAGACGGTGGAAAACAGCGTCACGCAGATCATCGAGTCCAAGATGACCGGCTTGGACGACATGCTGTACATCTCCGGCACGAGTGATTCCGCCGGGGCGTCCGACATTACCTTGACCTTCAAGGCGGGCACGGACCCGGACTTGGCTTGGGCGAAGGTGCAGAACAAGCTCCAACTCGCCCTCGCCAGTTTGCCGCAAGAAGTCCAGCGTTCCGGCGTCACGGTCAGCAAATCCACGCGCAATTACCTGATCATCGTCGGCCTGATTTCGGAAGACAACAGCATGACCAGCGATGATCTTCAGGACTATGCCTACTCCAGCGTCGAGAAGGTGCTCGCCCGCGTGCCCGGCGTTGGCGAAGTGGTCGAATTCGGTGCGCAGCACGCCATGCGGGTCTGGCTGAATCCCGACAAGCTGACCGATTATCACCTCACGATTGATGATGTGATTGCGGCGTTGAGCGCCTACAACGTGGAAGTGTCCGCCGGCCAGTTCGGCGGCGCGCCGGCGGTGAAAGGGCAGCGGCTGAACGCCTCCATCATCGTCCAGAATCTCCTGAAAACACCCGATGAATTTGCCAGCATTCCGATCCGCACCAACCCGGACGGCTCCGTCGTGCGCGTCCGGGACATCGGTCGCGTAGAACTCGGGGCGGAATTCTATGACCAGCTTCGGCATTTCAACGGCAAGCCGGCGGCGGGCTTGGCCATCCGGCAGGAGCCGGGCGCCAACGCGCTGGCGACCGCCGACGCGGTGCGGGCGAAGATGGCGGAGATGAGCCGGTATTTCCCGCACGGGATGAAGGTGATCTATCCGTACGACACCACGCCGTTTGTGCGGGTGGCCATTCACGAAGTCGTCAAGACCTTGTTCGAAGCCGTCTTTTTGGTGTTCCTGGTGATGTGGCTGTTCATGGGCAACATCCGCGCGACGCTGATTCCGACCATCGCGGTGCCGGTGGTGCTGTTGGGAACGTTCGCCCTGCTCGGAGTGTTCGGGTTTTCGATCAACATGCTGACGATGTTCGCGATGGTGCTGGCCATCGGGCTGTTGGTGGACGACGCGATTGTCGTCGTGGAAAACGTCGAGCGTATCATGGCCGAAGAAGGGCTGTCTCCGCGCGACGCCACGATCAAATCCATGGGCCAGATCACCAGCGCGTTGATCGGCATCGGCCTGGTGCTCTCGGCCGTGTTCGGCCCGATGGCGTTTTTCCCCGGCTCGACCGGCATCATTTACCGGCAGTTCTCCATCACCATCATTGCCGCGATGCTCTTGTCGGTGGTGGTGGCGTTGATTCTGACGCCGGTGCTGTGCGCGGGGCTGCTCCGGCCGGTACCCAAAGGACACGAGGCGGCCGAGAGTGCGATCTTCTTTCTGCGCCCGTTTTTCTTGTGGTTTGATCGGATTTTTTTCTGGGTTCGGGACCGGTACGTCCATCTGGTCGGCCACTCGCTCGCCAAGAAAACCCGTTTCCTGATCGCCTACGTCTTGATCGTCGTCGTGATCGGCTTCCTGTTTCTGCGGCTGCCCACCGCATACCTGCCGGATGAGGACCAGGGGATTCTCTTCTCCCAAATCCTCTTGCCGGCGGGCGCCACGCTGGAACAGACGCAGGCGGTGGCCGATCAGGTGCAGCAATATTTTCAGGAGCACGAAAAAGATGCCGTGCAATCCTGCTTCACCATTGCCGGGACGGGGTTCTCGGGGCGCGTCCAGAATAACGGCTTGGTGTTCGTCATGATGAAGGATTGGAAGCTGCGCGACCGGCCCGAGTTGCGGGCGGCGGCGGTGGCCGCGCGCGCCATGCGGGCGTTTTCCAAATTTCGCAACGCGATGGCCTTTGTCTTCCCCCCGCCGGCGGTGGTGGAGTTGGGCAATGCCCGGGGCGTGGATTTTGAGTTGCTGGATCGCGCCGGCCTCGGTCACGCCGCGCTCATGGCCGCCCGCAACCAACTCCTCGGTTTGGCGGCCCAGGATCCGCGGCTGGCGAACGTGCGTCCCAACGGCATGGAAGACGTGCCCCAATACCGGGTGGACGTGGACTGGGCCAAAGCCGGCGCGCTCGGCGTGCCGATCACCTCGATCCACGATGACATCGCCGCCGCATTCGGCAGCGCCTATGTCAACGACTTCATTCAAGCCGGTCGCGTCAAGCGCGTGTACGTTCAGGCGGATGCCCCGTACCGCATGTTGCCGTCGGACTTGGAAAAGCTCTATATCCGCAATTCCGCCGGCAAGATGGTGCCGTTCACATCCTTTGCCTTGACCCACTGGACGAGCGGCTCCCCGCGGCTGGAGAGATTCAACGGGTTCTCATCGATGAACATCTGGGGCGAGCCGGGCCCGGGCCGGAGTTCGGGCGAAGCGATGCAGGCGATGGAAGACATTGTCAAGAAGTTGCCCCAGGGGATCGGTTATGACTGGAACGGGCTTTCTTACCAGGAACAGATCGCGACGGCGCAGGGGCCGATTCTCTACGCGTTCTCGATTCTGGTCATCTTCCTGTGCGTGGCGGCGCTGTACGAAAGCTGGACCATCCCGTTTGTGAACCTGCTGATGCTGCCACTGGGTGTGTTCGGCGCCATCGTCGCCACCTCGCTGCGCCATCTGTCCAACGACGTCTATTTCCAGATCGGCTTCCTCACCACCATGGGGCTTTCCACGAAGAACGCCATCCTGATCATCCAGTTCATCAAAGAACAGATGCGCCAGGGCATGGGACTGAGCGAAGCCACTCTGGCCGCGGTACGCATCCGGTTTCGGCCCGTCATCATGACGTCGCTGGCCTTTTTCTTCGGCACGCTGCCGCTGGCTCTCGCCACCGGCGCTGGCGCAGGCGCGATGAACGCCATCGGCACGGCCGTCACCGGCGGGATGCTTTCGGCTACGTTCATTGATCTGATCTTCATCCCGTTGTTCTTCGTCGTGATCAACCACCTGTTTGCCGGCAAGAAGCAGTCGCCGGTGCCCGCGGAGAATTAGCGACGTTCGCATCGTTCTTGCCACATTTAATCTTCGACATCAGTACGGCGGCAAAGTAGGGTGCTTGCCACATTTTCAAAATGAAGGACATTCAAATGAGCCAAAAGATCATCTCGTTTCATTACACACTGACGGATTCCGCAGGCAAGACACTTGACTCCTCCTCCGACAGCGAGCCACTTACGTTTCTCGAAGGTGTCGGGCAGATCATCCCCGGACTGGAAGACCACCTGAAAAGCATGAAAGTCGGTGACAAGAAACACGTACTGGTGAAGGCCAAGGACGGCTACGGCGAAAAGGATCCGAAGAATGTTGTAGAAGTTCGCTTGGAACAGATGCCAACCTGTAACATCAAGGTGGGCGACCGTTTTCGGGCCGGGCAAGAAGCCCATTCTCCGGTCGTCACCGCGGTCAAGGTCACGGAAACCCATGTTACCCTCGACGGCAACCACCCATTGGCCGGCATGGATCTGAACTTTGATGTCGAAATCACCGAGGTCCGCGAGGCTACCGACGACGAACTCGCGCACGGCCACGTTCACGGTGGCGGCGGCCACGCCCACTAGGTTTCGCTGCCATATAGGCCGCCGTCCATACCGGCCAGCGTCCCAACGAAAGTGTTGCAAAATGCGCCCGATTTCGCTATATCGCGCCTACAAGGAGGTTGACATGAGGAACCATGCTCGCGTTGTACCCGTGCTGGTCGTGTGTCTAGCCACGGCCGTCTTCGTCAGTATCGCTACCGGCGCGCCCACACAGAACTTTGGCCCCGCTTCGGGCACCATGCCAGATGCCTCGGCGCTGCAGCCAAAACCGCAGCCGACACCAAAGGTGCAACCCGCCAAGCCTGCGGCGACCAAGGTCACTGCTGCTCCGAAGAAATCGCCTGCGCCAGACAAAGGATCCGCCGAACTGAAGAAGCTGCGCGCGGAACTGGAAAGCGCTCGCGCCGAAGCTGCTGAGGCGAAAAAGAACGCCACGCGCACGGCCGAGTTGGAGAGGGAGAACAGGGAACTCAACTCCAGACTCGCTGCGGCAGAAAAGAAGGCCAATTCCAGGCCTGTCGCAGCGGTTGATTCCGCCGAAGTGAAGAAGTTGCGCGCCGATCTTGAGAAAGCCCACACTGAAACTGCTCAAGCGCGGTCCGAAGCCGGAGAATTGAGGAAACAGGTGGCTGCCAAACCAGCCGTCGATCCGGCGGAAGTGAAAACCTTGCGGACTCAGTTGAGTCAGGCGCATAAGGACGCAGAACAGACCCAGTCGAAATCTGCCGCGCGCATTTCTGGACTGGAGAAACAGAATGCGGAACTGTCAGCGAAGCTGAATGCTGCGGAAAAGGCCGCTGCGAACGCCCCCGCTGAGGCGCCGGATGCCCGCATCATGAAGAATCTGCGCGACGAAAACTCGTATTTGCGCAATCTGTTGGACACTTACGCAGCTAGGAATCCTGAATTAAAAGGGCAACTGCGTCAGGACGCGAGACGATAAACTGTTAGAGGTTCCACGGCTGTTTCGTCGTCGTGGCGCGTGAAGAGGCGCGTCTGGCGCTCAGCGAAAACGTGGAAAGTGTTGACGCGCGAAATGGCGCCGACTTATAACGAATGCTGGACTATTCGCAATTCACGCACATCGAAAGAGGAGATAAGGTATGGAATCAACTGCATTGATCTTTCTAGGACTCGTGATCGTGGCGATCGTCAACTTCTTGGGCTTTCGGCAGGTCGTTAGAGCCCTCCAAGAGAAAAAAGGCTGACGTTTTTCGGAACCCTGACGGGGCCAGGCTTTCGGCCTCGTCAGGGTTGGATTTTCACTTTGGACGTGCTGGCGGGCTGGTCCACGGCGGCAGGTCGCCTCCTGTCTTTTGGCATTTGCTCTCCCGCCGGATTCGTGCCAAACTTTGCGCAAGTTGGGTCGCAGGCAGGCCTTGGCAATTTGGCCACGGCAGCCATACATCATCCATTATGAAGGGAAGAAGAGGTCGATTATGAAAACCACTCATGTTCTCATTATCGGAGTTGTGGCCGGGTTCGTTGGCACCACCGGGTTGGCGTTGGACACGTACGAAGTTGATCCTGCCCATTCGTCCATCGGTTTCTCGATCGAGCACCTGGTGATCAATACCGTCCACGGGCGCTTTGGACAGTTTGGCGGTACGATTGTCGTTGACCCAGAAAACGGCAACGCCTTGAAGAGTGGCACGGCGACCATTCAGGCGACGAGCATTGACACCGGCATCTCTCGCCGCGACGATGACTTGCGGAGCGCCCGTTTCTTTGACGTGGCAAAATACCCGACGATCACGTTTGAAAGCAAAGAGGTGAAGACGGAAGGCAACGAACAGGTTCTCGTCGGCAATTTCACCATGCATGGTGTGACCAGAGAAATTTCGTTGCCCATCAAACTCAAGGGGCCGATCCGGGCAATGGGTGGAACGCGTCTCGGGTTGGAGGCGAACACGAAACTCAACCGCAAGGATTACGGCCTGACGTACAACAAGGTCTTGGAAAGCGGCGGACTGATGTTGGGAGAAGACGTCGATATCCAGATCAATGCGGAATTCGTGAAGCAGGCCGCCGCGAAGAAATGACTGTGGCTGCTGGCTACGGGGATCTGTAACCATGTCAGAGCGGACCAATTTTGCCGAACGATATGCTCAAGGGCAAACACCATGGGATTCCGGCAAGCCCAGCGAGGAGTTGCTCCGCGTTTTGGATGACGGCAAGTTGACCGGCCACACCGTTTTGGAATTTGGTTGTGGCACCGGGACCAACGCCACTGAGCTGGCGCGCCGCGGTTTTCAGGTCACGGCGGTGGACATCGTCGATCTGGCGATTCAAACCGCCCGCAAGAAGGCAAGCCAAGCAAAGGTCGGCGTGGATTTTCGCGTGGCGGACGTCTTGCGGGACGACGTCGGTGGACCGTACGATATTCTGTTTGACCGGGGCGTGTATCATTGTTTGCGTACGGATGACCTTGAAGCGTTTCTGAGTTTTTTGAAACAGGTCACACGCCCCGGCAGTGTGTGGCTGAGCTTGGACGGCAATGCCAGGGAGGAACTGGACGAGAGGCCACCCGTGGTCAGTGAAGCAGAAGTTCGCGCGGAGCTTGGACCAATGTTCCACATCTTGGAACTACGCGAATTTCGGTTTACCAGCCGACAGAAAGATTTCCGCCCGCTTGCTTGGTCGATTCTGATGCGACGCAAGTAGATGCTGACGTTTGCCGTCGCCGGTCTATAATTCCCGGGTGCAAAAACTACCGCGGGCATTTTACGATCGGGACACGATTCTCGTTGCCCGGGAACTGCTCGGCAAATGCCTGGTCCACTCATTCGCTGGTGTGGAACGGATCGGCCGGATTGTAGAAGTGGAAGCATACCTGGGTCCCCACGACTTGGCAGCCCATTCGTCCCGTGGTCTGACGGAACGGACGAAAGTCATGTTTGGTCCGCCGGGACACGCCTATGTTTACATGATCTACGGAATGTATTTCTGCATGAACGTCGTGACCGAGCGCGAAGGCCACGCTTCCGCTGTGTTGCTGCGTGCGGTCGAGCCGGTGCGGAACGTCACGGGCCGAACCCAAGGCCCCGGCTTGCTGTGTCGGGCCCTGCGGATTGACAAACGTCTCAATGCTCACGATTTGGTCAGTGACGATTTTTACATCGCGGTACCAGCCAAGGCCGATGCGTTCCAGATTGTACGTCGACCTCGCGTCGGAGTGGATTACGCCCGGCACTGGGCGAAACGCCATCTACGCTTTTATATCAAAGACAACGTGTTCGTCTCCCGTCCGTAAGGGGAAATCTATCCTTGACCGCGCTCCGTGCCTTCGGCAGTTTGAAGGCCCGATGAAGACCTTCTCTGCTTTCCCACGATGGTGTCTGGCGGCCATCATCCTGTTTGTCCAACCGATTGCTTACGCGGTTGACAACGGCTCATCAGCGGCAGCCCGCCCGGTTGTTTTCAATGTCAAGGCGTTCGGCGCAACTGGCAACGGCCAAACACTCGATACCGAGGCTGTGGATAGAACCATTGCAGCAGCGGCTGCGGCGGGCGGAGGCACGGTGTATTTTCCGGCGGGTGCGTACGCCTGCTACACCATTGATCTCAAAAGCAACATCACTCTCTACCTCGACTCTGGCGCGACTCTGTTGGCGGCCGATCCGCCGCCGGAAGGGGAGCCGGGTGGTTACGATGCACCCGAACCGAATGCTTTCGATAAATATCAGGACTTCGGACACTCGCATTGGCGTAACAGCTTGATCTGGGGCGAGGGTCTCCAGAACATTTCGATCATCGGACCGGGCCTGATCTTCGGGCGCGGACTGAGCCGCGGCGTGGGCCGTAAAGATCCTCTTCCCGGCGAACCCTACCGGGCTCTTCCACCTTCAAGAACCAACGCCGTCACTGCCGCAACGCCATTCGGTTATCCGAGTCCGCTCGATGCGCTGCCGGCCGGCGTCGGCAACAAAGCCATCGCACTCAAAAACTGCCGCAACGTCATCTTCCGCGATTTCACTGTTTTCCACGGCGGTCACTTCGCCATTCTCGCGACCGGCGTGGACAATTTTACAATCGACAATCTGAAGATTGACACCAATCGCGACGGCATCGACATCGACTGCTGCGTCAATGTTCGCGTTTCGAATTGCACCGTCAACTCGCCAACCGACGACGGCATTTGTCCGAAGAGTTCGTACGCTTTAGGTCATGTCCGCGCGACAGAGAACCTCACCATTGTGAATTGTCAGGTCAGTGGATACGCGGAGGGCTCGCTGCTCGACGGCACCTACAAGCGGACCTCGCGAAGCCGCAATGGCCGCACCGGACGGATTAAGTTCGGCACGGAAGCCAATGGCGGATTCAAGAACATTACCATCGCCAACTGCGTCTTCGATTATTGCCGGGGGATTGCGCTGGAAGAAGTAGACGGCGGGCCGTTGGAAGACGTGAGCATTTCGAACATCACCATGCGGAACATCGTGAACGCCCCGATCTTCATCCGACTCGGCGCACGCCTGCGCGGACCAGGCAAACCTCCGGTGGGAATGGTCCGCCGCATCAACATCAGCAATGTCGTTGCCTACAACGTTTCTGCCAATCATGGCATCTTGATCACCGGTTTGCCCGATCATCCCATTGAAGATGTCAGCCTGAGCCATATTCGGATCGTCTATCAAGGGGGTGGCACGAAAGAACAGGCCTTCCGCGAAGTGCCTGAATACGAAACGGATTATCCGGAGCCGTCGCGGTTCGGGACGATTCCATCATGGGGCATGTTCCTCCGACACGTGAAAGGATTCCGTGCCACCGACATCGAGTTGAGCTTGATGAAGGACGACTTCCGTCCGGCATTTCTTCTAACGGATGTGAAGGACGCGGTGTTCCGCTTCCTCGGGGTTCCGCGCGTTGCCAAGGTGCCGACGTTCGTGCTGCGGGATGTCGAGGATTTCAGCGTCCGTGAAAGCCGGCCCGTGCCGAACACAAATCTGCAAAAGGCTGAGAAGCGGTCTTTGTAAGCATGCGGAATCCATGGTGACTGAGAAGTTCGACTTTGTTTTCCATCTTTGGTTTGACTCGGATTGAAGGAGGAGTAGCATCTCAGGCGGTCTGCAGAACAAAAACTCAGGAGGGTCGCCATGAGAATATTGTTGGATATCACGATTCCGCATGAACCGTTCAATTCGCTTGTCCGCAAGGGAGTCGTTGGCCAGAAACTCGCCGACATTTTGACAGCGCTCAAACCCGAAGCCACTTATTTCACCGAGCAGGATGGCAAACGAGGCGCGATCCTCGTCGTGGATCTGCCGAATTCATCCAAGATTCCAGCGCTGGCCGAACCTTGGTTTGTCACGTTCAACGCCGACGTAAGATTCCGCATCGCGATGACGCCCGACGACCTCAAAGCGTCCGGCCTCGACGCTCTCGGCAAGAAGTGGGCATAAAGCGCGAAGCGCTTTGTAGTTCTGGGTTCACGGTTCAAGGTTCAGCGTTCAACGACCGAGTACAGGCCATTCCGAGTCTCGTTCTCAGTTGATTGTTGCGGCTCTGAAGGATCCGTGTGGCGCCGTGTAGCGTCTTCTGGGTTCTGGATGCTGGCTCCTGAATTCTTTGTTCGCCCTTACCGCCAGTGTCCTTCGATCCAGATCGTCCGGCCGAACCGCCGACCCCAGCGTCCTGAAACCCAGACGGCTCCGCGACGCGGCGGGAAAATCCATGTACCGGGCACCCAAACCCAAGTGCGTCCGTACCAGCGCCAGTGCCCGGCCACCCAGATGTACTGTGGTCCTGGCGGGACAACGACAGCCTCAACGATGGGCGGCGGCGGTGGGGCTCCGACTTCGCCTACCACGGTTGCGTTGGACGGCGGTGGTGGCGGTGGCGCCGCGGCTGCCGGTGCCGCGACCGGAGGGGGAACAACGGCTACCGGGCCGCCGCGGTTGGTCGTTGGCGTGTTGATCATGAAATCGATCACTTTCTGGCTCACGCCGGCGTCTTTCAAATCGATGATCTCAGCGGTGGTCAAGTGATACACAGTATGCGAATTCCGAATCTAACTGAGAATGACTTCTTCGCTGACGCCGTTCGTGGTGAGCATCTTGATATCGGCCAGCCCAAGCGGCTGATCCTGGGCGATTGACTGTCGGGCAGTTCCGCCAACCATCACGAACGCCACGGTGGCGACGATGAGGGAGCAAAGGTTCTTTTTCATACAAGCTATCAGACACCGCAACCGCCAAAACGTTGCGGTGCAACTTCGGTCGACCTTCGGGTGTGCCTCTTGGCACTGCCATCAATCCTGCCGGGCGGTAGGGCGCGACCGCCGGGCGCGCCGCATGTTTTGAGAAATTCGGACGGCCCGGCGGTCCGTCCCTACCAACGACTCACCAAATCACGGTGGCAGTGCTCAGGTGCGCCATCGGCCTTCCTCAAACCAGCATTGCACTCGTATCAGCCCAGCATTATCCTTCCGCCATGGCCGACAAAGTGAGAGAGACTGCCGATACAGTTTATTGCGCGTTTCGAAAGCTCAAACCGAAAGAACGCGAAGAAGTCCTTGGACGACTGCTGCAAGATGAGGAGTTCTTTGAAGACCTGCGCGATCTTGCCCTCATCAAGCAACGCCGGCGTGAACCCGGTCGCCCCTTGCGTGCGTACTTGGCCTCGCGAAAAGCCAAGTAGTCATTCATGGCCTACACGGTTATTCTCAAGCGCTCTGCCGAAAAGGAGCTCGACCGTTTGCAGCAGAATGTCCACCGCCGCCTTACGAAACAACTGCTCGAACTCGAAAACAATCCTCGCCCTCCCGGGATGAAAAAGTTGCAGGGCAGTGAAGGTTACCGCATCCGTGTCGGCGACTACCGGATATCCTGCGATACACTGTGGATTCCGAGGACTGTCCCTACGACAGCCGGTAGACGATGCGGGCTTTGTTCAGGTCGTAGGGCGTCATTTCCATCTTCACGCGGTCGCCGACGGACAGGCGGATGAACCGTTTGCGCATCTTGCCGGAGATGTGCGCGAGGACCTGATGATTGTTGGGCAATGCCACGTGAAACATGGTGCCTGGCAGCACTTTGGTCACGGTACCTTCCACGTCGACTAACTGTTCCATGCGCGTTCCTTCCATTTCATGCCTGCCAAGGTTTCATCAGGCATCAAAGGACAGGCTTTGATCCCGGCAATAAGAACCACATCGGATCTGGGCGAGGAATGCAGGATAACAGGGTTTTTCACCAATGCAAGCCTCGGGAGAGCGAAATATCCTTCGCGTCGCCCTATTCAAGCCAGCCTTGTTGTTGCAGCACCTGGCGGAATTCGGCGTTGTCGAGTGACAGCGGCGGAAGATAGGAGCCGACGAGTTCGCGTTTCCACCAGCCGTCCTTGAGCGAATCGGTGAACCGATACCGGTAAAGCAGGGCACGGACGTAACGCGGCGGCGCGTTGGGGAAGGGGTTGGAGGCGAGCAGGCCCAACACCGGTTTGTCGTTTTCCAACAGCTTGGCGACGAGGTTCAGAATCCACGGGTGATACCGGTAGTCGCTCATGGCCGCGAACCACATCTGCCAGTCGAGCTTCCAATGGTACGGCGAGACGATGCACGGACGACGATGCGGATCGCCGGGCTTGCCCTTGAACTCGTACGCGCGCCACGTCACGCCGTCGTCGCTGCCCTCAATGATGATTTCGTAACGTTCGCGGCTCACACTGCCGAAGGCGCCGTAGGTGTTGACCAGATGGAGCGGCTCGAAACTGGCGTTCATCATCTGGCCCGGGGAGATGAGATTGAGTATCGGCTCGATGCTGAGCAGGCCGACCAGTGCCAATAGCACGTACACGGCGACGCGGTGAGATGGTGACTGGTGATCGGTGACTGGTGATCGGAGCGGAATGATACGGCGTAGCATGGCGTCGTCGAAACAGGGGATCGTGAGCGCGATCGTGACGTAATTGAGCCACGAGAGGTTGCCGCTCAGGATTAGCGTGAACTGGAAATAGATGGTCAGCAGTCCCGCCACGGCACGCACCCGGCGCCACGGCACAAAGTAAAACCACGGAACGATGAGCTCGACAAATAGCGTGAACGCAACGCACGTCCTCTGCCACCAGTGTGGCAAATGGTAGAAGAACCAGCTTAACGGATTCGGCAGCGGCTGGGTCTCGGAGTGATAGTAGAGGCAGGTGAGATTGCGCCAACAAGGGTCGCCGCGCAGTTTGATCGTGCCGGCGCCGAACATGATGCGGAACAGCACCCACAACAACAGCCACATCACGATGCGAAGTGGCTTGGTGTTGCGTGAACCGAGGAAGATCGCGAGGAACCCACTCTCCAGCAAGATCGTTTCCCAGCCGAATCCGTAAAACACTTGGCCGACGTTGACGAGCGAGAGATACAGCACCCACAACAGTGCCCACACCGCTGCGGAAAAGAGCGTGTTGTAGCGTTCCGAGATGCCCGTAAGCGCGAGGACTGACAAACCCAGTCCGCACCGGATCGCCGTGGTGATAAACGCGTCAGAATGATCAAACCAGAAAATGCTCGGCGCATTCCAGAACTTCACACGCGGCAGAAATAGGCGTACAGGCAACAGACCATGCGCACCGAGGAGCGGAAGATACTGGTTGGCGGCGATCAGAAATCCCAGCAGATAGATGAAGCCGAGCACCCGTTGAAAACAAAAGCGGGTCAGCCAGTACGATTGTGTGTTGCCCCGATTCAACCAGCCACCTGTTTGCATAACGGCTACAACATGCGCTTCCTCGCGGCAACTGCCGAATTGCGGTGGGACAAGGAGAAAACCTTGCATGGGGTTAGGATCAAAGGAAGCGGAACACTTGCGTCGAGTCATCCTTGAGTGAATGGTTCTGCTTCAGGAGGCGTGATTATGGATCTGCGATTGAAAGGCAAGAAGGCACTGGTGACAGGATCGACCGCGGGAATTGGGTTTGCCACTGCGGTGGCATTGGCGCGGGAAGGCGCGTCCGTGGTGGTAAACGGGCGAACACAAGCGCGGGTCCATGCGGCGATCGATGCGATTGCGAAATGCGTGTCGGGAGCCGAGGTGACCGGCGTGGCGGCGGACCTTTCATCCGCAGCCGGGTGCGAGGCTGTCATTCACGCGGTACCGACGGTCGATATTCTCGTCAACAACGTCGGCGTCTTCGAACCGAAGCCGTTCGAGAAGATTACGGACGACAATTGGCTGCGATTTTTCGAGACCAATGTGATGAGCGGTGTGCGGTTGAGCCGGCATTATTTGCCAGCGATGAAGAAGAAAAACTGGGGACGAATCGTGTTCGTGTCGAGCGAGTCAGCCGTGCAGATCCCCAAGGAAATGATTCATTATGGGATGACCAAGACGGCGCAGTTGGCGGTGGCGCGCGGGTTGGCGGAGACGACCGTGGGCTCAGGCGTGACCGTGAATGCGGTGTTGGCGGGGCCGACGAAATCCGAAGGCGTGGCCGTATTTGTGGAAAAGTCGGCGAAGGAACGCGGCGTAGATTTCGCCGCAATGGAGCGTGAATTCTTCAAGTCGGCGCGGCCAAGTTCTTTGTTGCAGCGGTTCGCGACGACGGAGGAGGTGGCGAACATGATTGTGTACGTTTGCAGCGCGGCGGCTTCGGCCACGAATGGCGCGGCATTGCGCGTGGACGGGGGCGTGGTGCAGTCGATTGTCTAGCTTGTTTGACCGACTTGATGCTAAGGTTCAGCCATGCCCTACTTGAGAATTCAAACGAACAAATCGATGGACGACAAAGCAAGCCAAGCGTTCCTGAAAAAGGCGTCTCAGTTGGTCGTGCAACAATTGAGCAAGCCCGAGAGCTACGTGATGGTCAGGGTGGAACCGTCAAGTCCGATGCTGTTTGCGGGGAGTCCTGAGCCGACGGCATTCTTGGAGTTGCGGGCACTTGGATTGCCGACCAATAAGACCGGGGAACTGTCGCGCTCGCTGTGCGAGCTGGTCGAGTCCGAACTCGGCGTTCCCAAGGAGCGCGTATTTCTTAACTTTTCGGACGTGCCTGCAAATCTGTGGGGTTGGAACGGCGAGACCTTTTGAAGGATTGAACGTCGAACGTCCAACATCGGACGTTGAACGTGGATTTGGGCAGGCCAACAAAAGCACCCTCTTTCAGTAGCACAGTTGCCGCAAAAAACACCGTGTCTGATCCAACTCGGACTATGCTAGCGGCCTTTCCCGCGCAGGTTAAGGGCCGCTAACAAAACTGTAGTCGCAGGCTTCAGCCTGCGCGGGGAAGGCGCACCCGTAAGCCGAGTCGGACGAGACGCCGCTGTCGTGTGCGGCAACGGTGCGGCTACAGGAGAATCGGCTTTGCCAAGCGCTCTAAACCCTGCGGCTACAGTGAACGTCGCGAACTTGTGCGGCAACTTGGGGATTGCGTTGGTTGAGTCCGCGGCTTAGTAGTACCTGTATCGCCCCGTGGAGGCTGCAGACTGACGACTTCAAACGATCAAACAACTGCTGAGTCGCCCCTGAGATCGCCTCGCGAAGCCGTGATCGCTGTTCTGGCTATTGTGGCGATTCTTGTTTATCTCATTCTTCGCTTCGGCTTTCGCCTTCCCGAACCGACGCGGGATTGGCCCTTGTTTGTAGCCCTGGCTGTGGGCGGCGTCCCGCTGGTCTGGGATTTGTTGTTGAAACTCTTGAAACGGGAATTCGGTTCCGACCTGCTGGCCGGTATTTCCATCGTGACCTCCGTCATTCTCGGCGAGTATCTGGCGGGGACGCTGGTGGTGTTGATGCTCTCGGGCGGAGAGACGTTGGAGGCATACGCGGTGCGCAGCGCGTCGTCGGTGCTCCAGGCGCTGGCCAAACGCATGCCGTCGGTCGCCCATCGGAAGCAAGGGGCAACGGTGGAAGATGTGCCGCTAAATGAAATCGCCGTTGGCGATACGGTGACGGTGTTTCCACACGAGATCTGTCCTGTCGACGGCACCGTCGTCGAGGGCCACAGCGTGATGGACGAATCCTATCTGACCGGTGAGCCGTATATGATGTCGAAGACGCCGGGCGCAACTGTGTTGTCGGGCGCCATCAACGGGGAATCGGTGCTGACCATTCGCGCGGACAAGTTGGCGGTGGATTCGCGGTACGCGAAGATCATGCAAGTGATGGAAACCTCTCAGCAACAGCGCCCGCGAATGCGTCGGCTGGCAGATCAACTCGGCAGTTATTACACGCCGGTGGCGGTCGCAATTGGCATCGCGGCTTGGGCTTGGGGCGGACAGGCCGTGCGGTTTCTGGCCGTGATGGTGGTGGCCACGCCGTGCCCGTTGCTCATTGCGATCCCCGTGGCCATCATTGGATCGATTTCGTTGTCGGCGAAACGGGGTATCATTATCAAGGATCCTGTGACCTTGGAAAAAGCCGGTGCCTGCCGAACATTGATCTTCGACAAAACCGGCACACTCACCTACGGAGAACCGAAGTTGGCGGAGCAATGCGTCGTGACCGGATTTGCGCGCGAAGAGGTGCTGGCGTCGGCAGCCAGCCTAGAGCGGTACTCGAAACATCCGCTGGCGGCTCCTATTCTGGAGGTTGCCGAGCGGGAGTCGGTGGCGCTTCACGAGGCCAACCGCATCAGCGAACGGCCCGGGGAGGGATTGCGCGGCGTGGTGGCGGGTCAGAATGTCGAAATCATCAGCCGCAAACGGTTGCTGGATCGTCAGCCGGAAGCCGCGGGTCGGTTGCCATCGATGACTGGTGGAATGGAATGCGTTGTGTTGATCGACAAGCAGGTGGCTGCGGCGTACCGGTTTCGAGATACGCCGCGTCATGAGGGGGCGGCCTTCATCCGACATCTCGGTCACAAGCACGGGTTCCAGCGCGTGCTCTTGGTCTCGGGCGACCGTGAGTCGGAAGTCCGTTATCTCGCGGAGCAGGTGGGCATTCGCGACCTTTTTGCCAGCCAGAGCCCGGAGCAGAAATTGGCGATTGTCCGGGAAGAAACGGAGCGCGGACACACGATTTTTGTAGGCGACGGTATTAATGACGCGCCGGCGTTGATGGCGGCCACCGTTGGCGTCGCCATGGGACAGAATAGCGATGTCACCACGGAGGCTGCGGGCGTCGTAATCATGGACAGCTCTTTGCAGCGGGTGGATGAATTCATGCATATCAGCCACAGGATGCGCTCGATTGCGCTGCAGAGCGCCGTGGGCGGCATGGCGCTAAGTATCATCGGGATGATTTTTGCGGCGTTTGGTTATCTGCCGCCGGTCGCAGGGGCACTTTTCCAAGAGGTCATTGATGTGTTGGCCGTGGCCAATGCCTTGCGGGTCGCGCTTCCACCAAAGGCGCTGACGGATTATTAACTTCCGCGGCTACGGCTTCTGCATTGGAGTTAGACCCGCCGTTTCAAACGACCGCTTCGGCCGACATCGCAGCACGTTTGCGTTTGGTCGCGTTGAGAATCTTTTTGCGGAGCCGGAGATTCTTCGGCGTAGCTTCGACGTATTCGTCCTGAGCGATGTATTCGATGGCGCGTTCGAGGCTCATCTTGAGAGGCGGTTCGAGCTGAATGCCTTTCCCTTCGCCTTGGCTGCGCATGTTGGTGAGATGCTTGGTTTTGGTCGGATTCACCGGCATATCTTCGGCACGCGGGTTTTCACCAACGATCATCCCTTCATACACTTCTTCCTGAGGGCCGACGAACAAACGTCCGCGTTCCTGGATATTGTTAAGCGCCCATGCGGTGGCGATGCCGGTCTCCATGGAAACGAGCGTGCCCGTCAGGCGCGTGGCAATTTCGCCACTGAACGGTTCGTAACCCTTGAACATGTGACTCATTACGCCGCGGCCGCTGGTCACGTTGACCAGATCCGTCTCAAACCCGATCAGGCCGCGTGTCGGGATGGCGCATTCCAATCCGACTCCGTGAGGGTGATGCTGCATGTTCGTAATTTGCGCTTTGCGCCCGGCCAAATTCTGCATCACGTCGCCCAGGCATTCGTTGGGGACTTCGACCCAGAGTGTCTCGAATGGCTCGAGTGTTTTGCCGCCTTGCTGTTTCAAAATGACTTCGGGACGCGAGACGAGGACTTCGTAGCCTTCGCGGCGCATCTGTTCAACAAGGATCGCAATCTGCATTTCGCCACGGGCATTAACGAGGAAAATATTCGGAGCTTCGGTGTCCTCGACCTGCAGGGAGATATTGGTACGAATCTCTTTGTAGAGCCGCTCGCGAATGTGCCTGGCAGTGACGAACTTGCCGTCTTTCCCAGCCAGCAGGCCGTCGTTGACGGCAAATTGCATCTGGATGGTCGGCGGATCGAGTTCGGTCCACGGGACGGGCTCGCGTGCCTCACTGTCGCAAAGCGTTTCGCCGATGGCCAGTTCCTCAAACCCGGCGACGCCAACAATGTTGCCGGCTTCGCCCACGATGCTCTCCGAGGTGTGCAGCCCGCTAAATTCAATGACCTTTGTCACCGCGGCGCGTTCGCGCTTGCTGTCCTTATGAATGCAGACGATGGAATCGCCGACCTTGACATTGCCCCCGGTGATCTTGCCGATTGCGATCCGGCCAACGTAGTCGCTCCAATCGAGATTGCTGATCAGCATCTGAAACGGGGCTTTCGGGTCGGCCGCCGGCGGTGGGATGCGCTGGAGAATTGTTTCGTAGAGCGGCGTCATACCGTTCTTTGGGTCACCGAGGTTCCGCAGCGCGTAGCCGTCGCGAGCACTGGCGTAAATGAACGGCGCGTTGAACTGTTCTTCGGTCGCGTTCAACTCCAGCAACAGTTCGAGAACCTTGTCGTGTACCTTGTGCGGGTCGGCGTGTTCGCGGTCGATCTTGTTGATGACCACGATGACTTTCAACCCGTGCCCCAGGGCTTTTTTCAAGACGAACCGCGTCTGTGCCTGCGGGCCATCAAAGGCGTCCACTAATAACAGCACGCCGTCCACCATGCCGAGGATGCGTTCGACTTCCCCGCCAAAATCGGCATGGCCGGGCGTGTCTACGATGTTGACGGTGACGCCTCCCCAATGGACCGAAGCGTTCTTGGCCTTGATGGTGATACCCTTTTCCTTCTCCAAATCCATGGAATCCATGGCACGCTCTTCGACCGCCTGATTGGCGCGATAGACTCCACCCTCGCGCAACAATTTGTCCACGAGCGTGGTCTTGCCGTGGTCAACGTGCGCAATAATACCGATATTACGAATGTTGCTGTTCATGTCGTGTCCGAGGAAAGCGATGCGCCTTCGAGGTGGCACCAATTTAGTGGAACTGGTTATAAATGCAAGTCTTTGGCGCAAGCCGCCTCTGTGGTCACAAGGATGAGTTCACGAGCCAGGTCCGCCACGAGGGAAATCGCCACCGGTTACTGCTCGGTCGATGGATGTTATCGTTATCGCGCGACACCGCCGCCGGCACTACCAGCAGAAGCTGCACTCGCTGCGCCTTGGTCATTGAAGCCGCCGTTGACATTCGCCAAACGGACGCGCGAATGATGGCCGATCCCAATCAAAACGGTTGTGACGACGATGATGAGGAGTGCGAGAAGCACGGCATATTCGGCCACACTTTGTCCTGGCTGGTGTTTGAACTTCATTCGGGTCTCCGTGCACTGAAATACCGTAGCACTCCTTTGGAAAAAGAAAACCGGCCCGTGGTTGGTAACCGAAAGGAGATAAAAGCTTGTGAGCAGTCAAAAATCAGCTTTCCGTCGATTCGGACGTGGCGATGTTCGAAATGGTGGAGACGAAGGGAGTCGAACCCTCGACCTCCGCAATGCCATTGCGGCGCTCTCCCAACTGAGCTACGTCCCCAACCCGGCAAACAGAATGAAGCGTTGGCCATGCTAACCAGCTTGTGCGGGTTTGTCAATTCGCTGGGGCGGTGTTTGGCGGCTGGGAAAAACTACTTTACAGTTCTACCAGGGGGCAGTAAACTCACGACTGTTTTAGTGGCGAAAGGCGATTGTGTTGGAAATGATTGCTCTCGATAAAAAACAAGAAATTACCAAGCAGTTCCAGCTTCACCCGAAGGATACCGGGTCGGCCGACGTTCAGATTGCGTTGTTGACCGCCCGGATCAATGAGTTGACGCAGCACCTGCAATCGCACAGTAAAGATCACAGCTCGCGACGTGGCCTGTTAAAAATGGTCGGTCAGCGGCGGCGGCTGCTGGATTATCTGAGCCACACGGACACGAAGCGTTATCAGGAACTAATCAAAAAACTCAACCTCAGAAAGTAGAAAGGCGATTCGCCCGACGCGTATTTGGGGGATTGATGGATTGATGCCTGCCGTCCGGTAGCCTGCGAATGACGGCACGCATCATTCCATTAATCCAGTTCCGGCGGGCGTTCGAAAAAGCTCATGCAGCACAACGTTCGCGCTTCCATTGGAGACAAGGAGTTCATCATCGAAACCGGCAAGTTGGCCAAGCAGGCCGACGGCGCCGTCACCGTTCAATACGGCGAAACGGTCGTGATTGTAACTGTGGTCGCCAGCGCGCCCCGAGAAGAACTGGACTTTTTCCCGCTGACCGTGGACTACCGCGAAAAAGCGGCGGCGGCCGGCAAATTCCCCGGTGGCTATTTCAAACGGGAAGGACGACCGACCGAAAAGGAAATTCTTACTGCCCGCATGACGGACCGTCCCATGCGTCCGCTCTTCCCGGAAGGTTTCTACAATGACACGCAAATCATTTCGATCCTACTAAGCGCTGACGGCGAGAACGATCCCGACATGTTGGTCATCAACGGCGCTTCCGCCGCATTGATGATTTCGGACATTCCTTGGAACGGACCGGTGGGCGCAGTGCGCGTGGGTCGTGTCCAGGGCCAATTGATCGCCAATCCCACGCACACCCAACGCAAGGAAAGCGATCTGGATTTGGTATATGTCGGCAGCGAGAAAGAATTGGTCATGATCGAAGGCTCGGCACTGGAGATTTCCGAAGCCGACATGGTCAAAGCCATCGATCTCGCGCACAGCGAGGTGCAGAAGATCATTGCCGCCATCCGGCAACTTGCTCAACAAACCGGCAAACCGAAACGCGAAGTGGCCTTGAAGCTGGTCCGACCGGAAGTTCTCAGCGCAGCGAAGTCATTGATCGGTGGCGAAATTCTGGGCGCCGTTCTCACGCAAGGCAAACAGGACCGGGAGGCTGCCGTCGATGCCTGCAAAGAAAAGATGACGACAGGGCTTAAGGAGAAATTCGCGGACATCACGGATTTCGAAATCAATGAGTCGTTCTACAAGATCCAGTCGGAAGCGATTCGCAATTCGATTCTCAACAGCAACAAACGCTCCGATGGCCGCGGCTCACGCGATATCCGCCCCCTCCATTGTGAAGTCGGCTTGCTGCCCCGTACCCACGGCTCGGCCATTTTCCAACGCGGCGAAACGCAGGCGTTCGTCATGACCACGCTCGGCTCCAAATCCGATACGCAGGATATGGATGCCTGGACAGGCGGTCCGACAGAGAAAAAATTCATCCTGCATTACAATTTTCCGCCGTTCAGCGTTGGCGAAACGGGACGCACCGGCGGGCCCGGTCGCCGCGAAATCGGCCACGGCGCCTTGGCCGAACGCTCCCTCGAACCGATGATTCCGGCAGAAGAAGATTTCCCTTACACGATCCGTGTGACTTCCGAGATCATGGAATCCAACGGCTCCACTTCCATGGCATCGGTTTGTGGCGCGACGTTGTCGTTGATGGATGCCGGCGTGCCATTGAAAGCGCCAGTGGCAGGCATCTCGATTGGGTTGATTACCGATGCGAAAACCGGCAAGGCGGTGACGCTGACTGACATTCTTGGTTCCGAAGATCATTTCGGGGATATGGATTTCAAGGTGGCCGGCACGCGCAAAGGAATTACCGGTTTTCAAACGGATCTCAAAATCGAGGGACTGAATTTCGATCTGGTGCGCCAAGCCTTCGAGCAGGCACGCGAGGCGCGCATGATCATCCTCGACAAGATGGCTGAGACCATCCAGACGCCCCGCTCTGAAATGTCGAAATACGCGCCGCGCATCACGACGATCAAAATCAATCCCGAGAAGATCGGCGCCGTCATCGGCCCCCAGGGCAAGGTCATCAAAGGAATCGTGGACGCGACCGGCTGCCAGATCGACATCGACGACGACGGCACAATTCACATCTTCGCCACCGATGGCGAGGCTGCCCAGCGCGCCATCGAACAGATCAAAGCCATCACCGCCGAAGTCGAGGTCGGCAGGGTTTATCGGGGCAAAGTGGTGGGGATCAAAGAATTTGGGGCGTTTGTTGAAATTCTGCCCGACAAAGACGGCTTGCTGCACATCAGCGAAATCGCTGATTACCGGGTCAAGAAGGTTGAGGATGTCCTGAAGCTGGGCGACGAAGTTTGGGTCAAAGTGCTCGGAGTCGATGATCGAGGCCGCGTCAAACTCAGCCGCAAAGCCGCGTTGGCCGACAAAGACGCCGCCGCGAAGACGGACTAAGTTTCCAGCACATCAAGGCTTGCGGGCGCCGGGCTGGCAATCGGGCTTGTCTTTACCGAGCGCTTCCTTCTTGGCAGTGATATTGGCGCCGGACGAAACCTTTTCGCGGTTTTCCGCGATGTAACTCTTCCAGGTTTCGGGAACGTCGCCTTCTGCAAAGATCGCTTCAACGGGGCATACCGGCACGCACGCCGTACAGTCAATGCATTCGTCGGGATGGATATAGAGGCGGTCGTCGATTTCGTAGAAACAATTGACCGGACACACCTCCACACAGTCGGTGTATTTGCAACCTACGCAGGGTTCGCAGACAACATAAGCCATTTTCGCTTTCTCCTGTTCTTCCTTAAAACACGGCGGTGAAACTGAGTACGTCTGGAGCGTATGCTATACTGCGAACCGTGAAAGTTGCCAAGAGGAAAGTGCAGGATCGCTGTCAGACCATCCTTCGTCGTCTGCGAACTCGCTACCCCGACGCGCGCTGTGCACTGCATCACCAGAATCCGTTGCAGCTTTTGATCGCCACAATTCTCAGCGCCCAATGCACCGACGAACGCGTCAACAAAGTCACGCCAGCCCTGTTCGACAAATACCATACGGCCGCGGACTTCGCCTCCGTCCGACCCGCGCAATTGGAGGGGATGATTCGCAGCACCGGTTTTTTTCGCAACAAGGCACGATCGATTCGCAAATGTTGTGCTGCGCTTGTCGAAACATACGACGGACGAGTCCCTGATACGCTGGAAGAGCTCATTCAATTGGATGGCATTGGACGCAAGACCGCGAATGTGGTGCTCGGCGTCGCTTATGGGAAGGCCGAAGGCATCGTGGTGGACACGCATGTCATGCGACTCGCCCGGCGGATGGGATTGACACGGCAAACGATGCCGGAGAAAATTGAGCGTGCTCTTATGAAGGTGGTCCCGTGTAAAGACTGGATCGATTTCTCGCATTTGCTGATCTGGCATGGGCGCAAACGATGCACTGCCCGCAGGCCGGATTGCATCCATTGTGAAATCGACGACCTGTGTCCCAAAATCGGGGTCCGATGATGAAAGAACTCCAAGCCGGCGATCAAGCACCAGCGTTCGACGAACTTCGCGCCCACCAGGGCAAAACGGTGATTCTCTATTTTTATCCCAAGGACAACACTTCGGGATGCACGACCGAAGCTTGCGAGTTTCGCGATGCACAGCGGAAAATCAGCGCGCAGGACGCCGTGGTTCTCGGCGTTAGCCCTGATTCGGCGCAATCCCACGAAAAATTCGCTGCGAAGTTCGGTTTGCCTTTCATTCTTGTGCCAGATGAAGATCGCGAGATTTGTCAGGCGTACGGGGTGTGGAAGGAGAAATCCATGTACGGCAGGAAATACATGGGCGTGGAACGCAGCACGTTCATCATCGGTCCCAACGGCCGCCTCCAGAGGATCTTTCGGAAAGTCAAACCCGCCGGCCACGCGGAAGAAGTGCTCGCGGCGATTTAGAGCGGCTAACAAAATCGATTTCCGTGTAGCCGCACCCTTTACGGGTGCGTCTTTCCCGCGCAGGCTAAAGCCCTGCGACTACAGTTTTGTTAGCGGTTCTTAAGCTGCTTAGTGCTTCCGGTTGCTCTCTTTCACCAGCTTGGTGAACGATTGAACCTTGTGTAGCGTTTGCGGATCGTGGTCGAGTTCGGACACCGTTTTGTCGAGACGTGCGGACCAGTTGGCGGTGCCGACCGAGCCCGGCACGTTCAAGCGGGTTTCTTGTCCGAAGACGTCGGCTAACTGGAAAACCGCCAGCCAGGAATTGGATTCCAACACGCGCCGACAATACGCCTCGTGCACCGTACGCGAAAAATCGCGCGGGATGTTCTCGGGATCGAGACCGCACCACTTGCAGAACCGCTGCAACTCCAGCCACGTGGCATGCACCTTCTCCTTGTCATTTTGAAGAAGCGCTTCCTCGTGTTCGCGCCACATGCGGCGCCACATCCCCGCCAGCGGATCGTGGTCGTGAGTGGACGGCGTGCAGACGGAAAGACGCGGGTAATCGGCGCCGTCCATGTACTCATAATCAGGTGTTCGTTCCCAATGTGGCACCTTGAATCCGGGAATTTCCAACTGCAGCAGGTGCGGGCGGACGTAGGGCGGCACAGTGCCGAGATCTTCCGCGATCACCACCGTGTCGGTCGCCGCGTCCTTCACCATCCGCAGCAATTCGTCGCCTTGGGCGAGATTGGCCGCCTGTTCTTCTTCCGTTTCATCGGGACCGGGAAAGAAGCGCGGCAACAATCCCTCCGTCTTTTCGAGCGCCTCCGTCTCGGTCAGTTTGGCGAACTCCGCATTGCGCGACGGTGGCCAGGGGAAGGCGTAAATGCGGTAAAAACCCAGCGCGTGATCGACGCGAAACGCATGGAAAATCTTGTGCACGTTCTCAATGCGCATTCGCCACCAATCGAAATTGCGTTCGCGCAACACGTCCCAGCGGTAGAGCGGGATCCCCCAGTTCTGTCCCCAGTGGCGCGTGAACTCGCTATCTCCGAAAGTTCCCTCGGGCGGCGCGCCTCCACTCCAATTCAAATCAAAAATATCGCGATTGGCCCAAACGTCGGCGCTGTAAGGGCTCACGCCGAACGGAATGTCGCCCACGAGGAAGACCTTTTTCTTCTGGGCGTATTCTTTGAGCTTGGTCCACTGCTCGAACGCAATCCACTGAACGTATTGAAAGAACACCAACTTCTGCATCAGTTGTTCCCGGCGATCCTCCGGCAACGACAGTAGCCACGAAGTCGCCGTTTGCGGATCCTGTTCCACCTCCGGCCATTTATCCCAGGTCGGCCAATTGTTGTGTTCCTCCATCAACACGCGAAAAATGGCGTAGTCCGCGATCCAGTCGCCATTCGCCGCCACGAAGGCGTCGAACGCGATTTTGCGCGGGGTTCCCTTCTCCCAGTTCTCGATGAGAAACGCATCGAAGGCTGCTCGCAGGAGCGAGCGTTTCAGAGGTTTCACCTTGCCATAGCGGACCGGCCCGGAGCGAAGCTCATTCAACAACTCCGGTGTGACCAGCCGGTCGAAGTCGGCCTTGCTAAGATCGGGAATGAGCTCAGGTGAAATGGCGACGGTCGTGGGCTCGATGGCCAGGGAACTAACGGCATTGTAGGGGCTGCTGTCGCCGCTGGTTTCATTGATGGGCAATACCTGCAAAACGCCGAACCCGTGCCGGTGACACCAATCGATCATCTGGCGCACGCCTTCCGTGTCGCCGATGCCAAGGTCGCTCTCCGTACGAATCGAAAAGACGGGGCACAAAACCCCCGCCAACTTCTTGTCTGGTGATAACTTCATTTGTTTCCAAGCGCTGCGCTGACCGCGATGCTGACTGCGGACGCAATCTAGCCTCAAAGCCAGCCCATTCCGCGGGCTAAACAGAGTCAAGCCACCGCAATGCAAAACCTCTTAGGCTATGCTTGGCCTCCTGACAAGTCTTTAATTCATCAGCTTCGCGAGCGCTCTGGCAAGCACAGGCAGATTACAGTTGAACGAAATCCGCACAGCGTCAAGCCGTGGGACGTGCCCTACAACTTCGCCACTTTCACGTCGAGGATGTCCTTGTCTTTCTTGATTTCAGCAACGATGGAATCGGCCGGGGCGCTGTCGAGATTGAGCACGGTGAGTGCCTGGCCGCCGGCCTTGTCGCGTCCCAGCGACATGCTGGCGATATTGATCCCGTGTTTGCCGAGAATCGTGCCAATCCAACCGACGATGCCCGGCCGGTCCGTGTTCCCCATGATGAACAGCACGCCCGTGGGCACCGCCTCGACCGGCTTGTCGTTGATGCGCACAATGCGCGGATTGTTGATCGACCCGTAAAACGTGCCCGACAGGCTCGCGCTTGCGCCGTCAGTCGCCGCTCGCACGTTGATCAACTCTGCATAATCAATCGGCTCGCTGCTTTTCACTTCGTCCACGTGAATGCCCAGTTGCTGGGCGACAAAGGGCGCATTGACGTAATTCACATCGCCGCCCTCCGCGCTTTCGAGAAATCCCTTCAATACCGAACGGCTGATCGGACCGGTCTCCAATTCGCCGGCTTTGCCGCAGAATTCGATCGTCAAACGCTCAATGCGTTTGGGCGCCAGTTGCGCGAGCAGCCGCCCCATCTTCTCGCCAAATGCAATATACGGCTGCAGCGCCGCCAGCACTTTGGCATCGATGGACGGCATGTTGACGGCATTGCGAATCGTCCCGCCCGTGAGCGCTTCGACGATTCGTTCGGCGATCTCCGTGCCGACGGATTCCTGCGCTTCTTTTGTGGAAGCGCCGAGATGCGGCGTCATGACCACGGCGTCCAGTTCGCGCACGGGCGATTCTGTCGGCGGTTCCTTCTCATAAACATCCAGCGCGGCACCGGCAACCTGACCGGACTTGATGGCGTCGTGCAAATCCTGCTCGTTGATGATGCCGCCGCGGGCGCAATTCAGCAGTCGCACGCCCTTCTTCATCTTGGCGATGGTATCTTTGTCGATCATCCCGCGGGTCTGATCGGTCATCGGCACGTGGACGGTAATGAAATCGGACCGCTTATAAATCTCGTCCAGCTCGACGACCTCAACCTGCAATGCCTTGGCGCGGCTCAGGCTCAGGAACGGGTCGTACGCCAGCACGTGCATGCCAAACGCGACCGCCCGCCGCGCGACCTCGCCGCCGATGCGGCCCATGCCAATAATCCCCAGCGTCTTGCCGTAAAGCTCCACGCCCTCGAACGATTTGCGGTCCCACTTGCCGGCTTTGACGCTGGCGTGAGCCTGCGGAATCTTGCGCGCCAAGGCTAACATCATCGAAAAGGTATGTTCCGCCGTCGAGATCGTGTTGCCGCCCGGCGTGTTCATGACGATGATGCCCCGCCGCGTCGCAGCGTCCACGTCGACATTGTCCACACCGACGCCGGCACGTCCAATGACGCGGAGCTTTTTCGCCGCCTCGATGACGCGTTTGTTGACCTTGGTTTGGCTGCGAACGACGAGCGCTTCGTACTCGCCAATGATCGGCAACAGTTGCTCCTCCTTCAGCCCCGTGTTTTCATCAACTTGAAAAGCCGGGTTGGCCCGCAACAACTCGACGCCGCGCTTGGAAATGGGATCCGCAATCAGAACTTTCATTTGCGATTGAAACTCCTTGATTGAATTTGGCATCCAATTTGCGACCTTAAGGCCGGTTTCACAAGAAAAAACCATGAGACAAATTCGGCTCTACACGCGTCAGTTATGCGGCTGGTGCATTGACGCGAAGGAATACCTGCAGCAGCACGGGATCGCCTTCGAGGAAATCGATGTGGGAAAGAACCGCACAGCTTACGAAGAAATGAAACGCCTCTCTGGACAGCATTACGTGCCCACCATTGTGGTCGATGGCCACTTGCTCGCCAATTTCGATACCGGACAACTCGAACGGTTTCTCGCAAACCTCAACCTGTAACCTGCAAGTTCATTGCGCCCCGCCCGCCAAGAGACCGTCGGATTCGCTCTTGTCTGCTCGGTCCAGTATCGGCATATTGGAATCTCGTCATGATTGTCATTACAGGCGGAACCGGCTTCGTCGGGGAAGAGATCGTCAAACAGGCACGTGCCGCGGGATTTCCCGTTCGGATGATCGTGCGCGAGTTGCCCCCCGGCCAGTGGTTGGCGGACCGCTACGGTGTCGAGTTGTTTCACGGTAACGTACTGTTTGCGCCGTCACTGGAAGGCGCCATGCAAGGCGCGAATTGTGTGATTCACCTGGTCGGCATCATCCACGAACAACACGAAAGCACATTTGAACGGGCCCACGCGCAGGCGACCAAATTCGTGGTGGATGAAACCAAACGCGCTGGCGTAAAGCGCTATCTGCACATGAGCGCCTTGGGGACACGAGAAAATGCTCGGAGCCGGTATCACCAAACCAAATGGGCGGCCGAAGAATACGTCCGCAAGAGCGGATTGGCTTGGACGATTTTTCGTCCGTCGGTGATCTACGGGCCGAAAGACAGGTCCGTGAACACCTTGATGAAGGTGATTCGGCGATTGCCGTTCGTGCCCGTGCTCGGACCGGGCACGACGAAGATTCAGCCGATTTCGGTCGAGAATGTCGCCAAAGCATTCGTGGCGGCGATTCGCAACGACAACAGCATTGGGAAAACGTACGATCTTTGCGGGCCCGAGGCGTTCCCATGGAACGAACTTTATGACCGGCTGCAACAACTACTAGGTTCCCATAAACCGAAACTACACCTGCCACTGCCAATCGCCCGCCTGCAAGCGGCGTTCTTTGAGAAGATCCTGCCGCAGCCCCCGTTCACCCGCGATCAGCTTCTGATGCTGCAGGAAGACAACGTTGGGAATCCAGAACCGGCGACGCGGGAATTCACGTTGGCCCACAAGAAGTTCGAAGAAGGCGTTGCCCCGTATCTGAAAAACGGAGCCTGAAAAAGCGAGAGGGAACCGTCGCGGGTTCCCTATCGTGCTACGAATGCAAGAAGTGCTGGTTTACTTCTCCTCGCCCTCCATCTTGGCCTTCTTCTTGTGGGACTGAGGCGGGGCAATCTTATGCGCCATCAATGTGCCATCTTCCTCGGTATACGCGACGGTAACCTTTTCACCCGTCTTCAGGTCCGCGAGTGCGGCCTCCTTCTTCTCCGCTGTGCTATACTTCGTCTTTTCGCCGACTTTGAAGGTCTTGGTCTCCTGGTTCTTGCTACCCTTCACCACGACGGTGCCGGCGGTCGCATCCACCGATTCAATCATACCCGTGAACGTATGTTTCTTTGCCTTCTCGGGTTTGGCGGCTGATTCTTCAGCGCGCACGGGAGCCGCGCATGCCAACGCGACTGCAATAACACCCAACAACGTAACGACTCGGAAACAATGCTTCCTCATCTGGTCGCCTCCTGTTGTTGTGAGGATATCTGTTTTTTTGAGAACGTCGAGAAGGTTGTTTAGGATAAACACCAAACTTCGTCAAGGGCTTTTTACTTGATTCAGTTATGGTTCCGGTTAATCTGGACAAGATTGACGCGAAGCGAGACGCCGAGACACAAAGGCAAACCGGTTGTTCAGGAGAATTCTAAATGCCAGTTGACACCTCGAAGATTCGTACCGTAGCCATCGTCGGCCATGCCTCGACCGGCAAGACCACCCTCGTCGATGGCCTGCTGTTTATCGCCAAAGCCGTTCCCACTCGTGGCCGGATCGCGAACGGCAGCAGCGCCGCGGATACCTTGCCCGACGAGATCGAACGGAAGATCACCATCCATGCCAAACCATTACATTGCCAATGGCAGGACCATCAGGTTTTCCTGCTGGATACACCCGGCTTTGCGGATTTCTATGGCGGCACCATGGCCGCCGTCCGAGCGGCGGACGCGGCGATTCTGGTGGTGGATGCAGTCGGCGGCGTGGAAGTCGGGACGCGACGGATTTGGAGATTGCTCGACCAGATGCAAAAGCCGCGTCTCATTTTCGTCAGCAAACTCGACAAGGAAAACGCCGATTTCTTTCGCTGCGTGGAACAAATTCGCAATGCCTTCGGCAAGAACTGCGTTCCGTTCGAGTTGCCGTTGGGTGCCGAGGGAAATTTCACGAAGGTTATCAACTTACGAACGACTCCCGAAGCGGAGGTGCCGGCGGAACTGAAGGACGCCTATGCCAGCGCGCACGAAAGCCTCGAAGAGGCCGCGGCTGAGCAAGACGACAAATTGCTGGAGAATTATCTCGGAGGCCAGAAACTCACCGTCGATGAAATCACCAGAGGCACGCATGTGGGCGTCGCGCGCGGCGCGGTCGTGCCCGTGTACTGCGGTTGCGCCGAGAAAGATATCGGGCTGCGCAATTTGCTTGATGGTGTGACCGCCGTGTTGCCGTCGCCGGCGGATTGTGGAGCCGTGGCGACCACGGACGGTGGCAGTGTGGAGCCGAAAGCGAGTGATCCATTCAGCGGATTCGTGTTCAAGGTTACGGTCGACCCGTATGCCGGGCATCTGGCGTATGTGCGCGTCGTTTCGGGCGTGCTGCGGGCCGACATGGAGGTGTTGAACTCCACGAAAAGCGTCAAAGAACGCGTGCCGCAGTTACAGGGAAAGACGCAGACAATTGTGGCCGAGGCCGGGCCTGGAGAAATCGTGGCCTTGGCGAAGCTCAAGGATACGCACATTAACAACACCCTTTGTGATCCCGCCCGAGCGGTGCAATTCCTGCCGATCGAGTTCCCGAAGCCGGTGATGAGCCATGCGGTTCATCCGCATACGGCCAAGGACGAGGAGAAAATCAGCACGGCGTTACATCGTCTATTGGAGGAGGACCCGACGTTTCACATGGAACGCAACGCCAACACCAAGGAGTTGGTCATCTCCGGCATGGGCGATCAACATCTTGCTGTCATTGTGGACAATTTGAAAAAGCGGCTCGGGGTCAACGTCGATCTCAGCACGCCGAAGGTCGATTACAAGGAAACGATTGTCGGTCGCGGCGACGGCCACTACAAACACAAGAAACAATCCGGCGGCCATGGCCAATACGGCGAAGCCTACGTCAAGATCGAGCCCCAGGAACGCGGCAAAGGTTTTGAATTCGCCAGCGAAATTGTCGGCGGCGCCATCCCGCGTAATTTCATTCCCGCTGTGGAGAAAGGGTGCGTCGAAGCAATGCAAGCGGGCGTCGTTGCCGGTTATCCCGTCGTGGATGTGCGTGCCATTGTTTACGACGGTTCGTATCACGACGTCGATTCCAACGAAATCAGCTTCAAGATCGCCGGACTGCACGCTTTCAAGGAAGCGATGCAAAAAGCGCGTCCCATCTTGCTCGAACCAGTGATGAACGTGACGGTGTATGTGCCCGACCAATATATGGGCGATATCACTGGCGACCTGAATCATCGACGAGGCCGCATCATGGGCGTCGAAGCGGCGGACGGCATGCAGGCCATCAAAGCGCAGGTGCCACAGGTGGAATTGTTCAAATACTCCAGCGAATTGCGATCGATGACCGGTGGTCGGGCCACTTTCGAAATGGATTTTTCTCACTACGAACAAGTGCCTCAACACGTCGCGCAGAAGGTGATTGCTGACGCCCAGGCGGCGAAAAAAGCTGCGCAGGAAAGCTGATTTCGAGGCGCCCTTCAAGCGCGGTGTCCTTGAAGCGAAATCGAAAGCCAGATTTTTGGGGCGCGACCCCCGAGCGCGGAAGTGTCACTCGCATGCCCAAGTTGCAGGTGCAGATTCGAGCGAGATTCGATGGCCTTTGTCAGATCCTTCGGTTAATCTATCCAACGGCTGATCGCTGACTGCTGAAAGCTGGTGGCCCAAATGCCCGACATCGTTCTCACGACCTTGAACGCTCGGTATATACACTGCGCTTTTGGGTTGCGTTACCTGATGGCCAACCTCCGCCAACTGCAGCCACGTGCCCAGATTCTGGAGTTCGACATCCATCAGCGGGTCGTAGATGTAGCGGAACGCATCCTTTCTAGGGAACCGAAAATTGTGGGGATCAGCGTCTATATCTGGAATGTCGCGGAAGCGACGCAATTGGTCGCCACCCTGAAACGGTTACGGCCCGAACTCGTCGTGGTCGTTGGCGGACCGGAAGTCAGCCACGAAGTCGAGCAACAACAAATCGGTCGCGACGCCGATTACGTGATTACGGGCGAAGGCGACCTCGTCTTCGCTGAGCTTTGTAGAACATTGTTGGAGCAGCCACCCCGGCGGTCTGCCGTGCAAGGCGAATCGGACGACACTGCTACCGTGGCACCCCGCGTCATCCACGCGTCGCCGCCGACGTTCGATCAACTCGCTTTGCCCTGCGAGCTTTACACCGACGAAGACATTGCGCATCGGGTGATCTACGTGGAGGCTTCCCGCGGGTGTCCGTTCGAATGCGAGTTCTGTCTGTCGTCGCTGGATGTTCCGGTCCGCAACGTGCCGCTGGATAAGTTTCTGCCAGCCATGCAATCGCTGCTGGATCGCGGTGCGCTGCAGTTCAAGTTTGTCGATCGTACGTTCAACTTGAACATTCAGTTGAGCGCCACCATTCTCGAATTCTTCCTGGAAAGATACCGGCCGGGCTTGTTCTTGCACTTCGAAATGATTCCAGACCGGCTGCCGTCTGCTCTGCGCAACAGGATCGAGAAATTTCCGCCGGGCGCACTGCAGTTCGAGGTGGGGATCCAAACCTTTAACGAACGCGTAGCGGAATCGATCAGCCGCCGGCAGAACAACGCCAAAGTCGAAGAGAATTTGCGCTGGCTACGAGAGAAGACGGGCGTGCACGTTCATGCGGATTTGATCGTCGGCTTGCCCGGCGAAGACCTCAACAGTTTTGCCGCTGGTTTCGACCGGCTGGTGGGGCTGAAACCGCAGGAAATTCAGGTCGGATTGTTGAAACGGCTGCGCGGCACGCCGATCGTGCGACATGATAAGGAATGGTTGATGGTTTATAGTCCGCACCCGCCCTATGAGATTCTCCGGACAAAGGTCATCGATTTTTTCACGATGCAGCGCTTGCGGCGGTTTGCCCGATACTGGGACCTGGTTGCCAACAGCGGAAATTTCTTCGAGGCGACACGGCTGATTTTGGGTGGACTCAACGGTGCGGAGGTCAATTCCTCCGCTCTACCGAGCGGTTCACCGTTCTGGTCGTTTCTGCGATTCAGCGATTGGCTTTATGCCGAGACGAAGCAAACCCATGGGATTGCGTTGGAAAGGCTCCG
>Ga0335081_10000305_pt1 | contig 91408 bp, 74 predicted proteins | sample Lox_Sample_35_FD_206713 | JGI IMG/M metagenome (GOLD analysis project Ga0335081, IMG submission 206713) | Soil microbial communities from Loxahatchee National Wildlife Refuge, Florida, United States - Lox_Sample_3.5 | ecosystem: Environmental > Terrestrial > Soil > Wetlands | place: USA... | reverse complement strand
GCCCTGCTCATGGCTGGTATTGCACGCGCCGGGATTGTCTTGAGCGCCCGGAACACTGGCCGTAATCAACTGCGGGCTGTGAGCTTCTTCGGTACCGTCGCGGATGTCAATGGCGTGCAGATAGTACCCACAAGGGTCGGTGTGAGGGTGGTCTCACACGCCTGTCTTCCCGTCCGATTGGTGTCATTATGCCAAGTCAAAACTGTGGGGTCACATCCTTGCGCAACGGCCTTCACATTCAGCAAACCCACCACGCCACCCAAAACGCAGAGAGAAGAGAGACGGGAACAACGAAGCAGCGACATACGGGCCTCCGGTCCTGAAGTGAACTGCTACTGCCCCGGGGTAAACTGCAGAATTACAGTGACGAACGGTAGCTCGAAACCTGCCCAATGTCAATGCACAAATTTATTACGGAAAACGCTCTACAAGATCTACTCAATCCCTCCATACTTCTGCAGCCACTTCAACTCTTCCCGTACTTTGATCTTGCCGTGCCAGGGATTCTTGTCCAGTTCGTGGCCCTCTGCGGGGAAGATCAGAAGCGCGCTGGGTATCCCGAGATTGTGCAGCGCGCGGTCCAGCAGATAGTCTTCCGCCACCGCCACGCGAATGTCGTCCGCCCCGGCCACCATGTGGGTTGGGGTGCGAACCTTGTTGATCTGGAAGATTGCAGCCTCGGATTCGTAGCGCTCGCGCGCCTCCCAGGGTGTGCCGCCGAGAAAATATGCGTCGTCAAAAGTGGTATCGTCGTTCCCCCAGTTCGCAACGTTTTCTACCGCACCGGCACCAGTAACGGCTGCTTTCCACTGCGTGCTTTGCGTGATCAGCCAGTTGGTCATGTAGCCGCCGTAGCTGTAGCCGCCGATGGCAAGATGAGCCGGATCGGCGATCCCGTCTTTCACTAATGCATCCACGCCTTCGAGAATGTCCTTGCCCGGGCGAGAAACGATTTCTGGAACAATCTGCATCAAGAACTTATCGCCATAGCCAGTCGATCCCCGATAATTCGGCTCAAATACCAGCCAACCTTGGGTTGCGGCGAGCCGGTCCCACTGGTACCAGTCAGCTTCGAAGTGGTCGCCATCAGCGTCGTTCGGGCCGCCGTGGATGAAGACGAACATCGGCAGGTTCTTTGCCTCAAATTTGCCTGGCGGATACATCAGCATGCCCTCGATGCTGGTGCCATCGTCGGCTGTCCAGCGGTAGGGTTTGCCCTTGGGAAGATCACGCTCCGTGAAGACGCGATTAAAAGAAGTAATCGGCCGCGCTTCGGAAAGCTTCTCGATGCTTTCCGCCAGGTAAACTTCCGTAGGTTTTTCCAGCGTCGAATGGACGAAGGCGACTCGCGGCGAGTGCTGCGCCGATGCAATGTGTTCATAGGTTCCAGCCCATCCCGGCTGCTTGGAAAATATTGCCGACGGACTCGCCTGCGAGTAAAGCTGGACTTCGGTGCCTAACTTTCCGGTGACGATCATGCGGTCACCCGCTGCGACCGTGTAATTCTGAATCGCGCCGCCAAATTCGCTTGCCCAGCGCTGTGCGTCTCCTGTGTCGACATCGACCCAATAGAGCCGCGGCTGCGTATCGTGATACTTGCCGGCAACCGATCCCTCTTCTGTGGTAAAGAAAATGTGCTTGCTGTCGTTAGCCCAGTGAATGCGCTGCTCTTCGGCTTGATTGTGGGTTACTTGGTGCGGCGGATGGTCCGGCGAAGCGGTGGCCAGATCCACAGAATAGATTTCAAACTCCGAGACCCTCTCTTCGCGCTCCGACACAGATGCCGAAAGAAATGCCAGCTTGCGTCCGTCCGGCGAAGCCGCTAATCCGCGGACGCGCCATGGACTGTTAGCCAAGACATGCGCGCCAGGAGTGGAGTCGGATTTTTCGGCTTCGTCATCGGCTTGGGTTCCTTCAGTTGCGTGGCGAGCGATAGCTTCGGCGGCATCGATGCGAAAGATTGTGTCTCCGCGTTCCGAGTCGCGATATTGCACGACGTCCTTCCACTCTTTCTTGTAGGCGTCCTTCTGATCTTTGGTCCGCGGGATTCGGGTCGCGAAATAGAGCGCGTGAGAGTCCGGCGCCCAGGCAAAAGCGTGAACTTCTTCGCTTCCCTTCGTCAGGGAAAAAGCTTCACCCCCGGAGGGTGCGATCAGGTACAGCTGTGAATTCTCCTCATCCTTGGAGTCTTCGTCTCCGGCGGAAGTCTTGCGATCGGAAAGGAACGCGATCCAGCGGCCGTCAGGGGACCATTGCGGGTCGCTGTCATGCCCGGATTGGGTCAATTGCACTAGGCCTGTGTTGTCTCGGAGCCAAAGATCTTTGCGGAAAATGTTCTGGTTCCAGTCGGCCCGTTCGGTAGCGATCAGAACTGAGCTGCCGTCGGGAGAGAGCGTCACGGAATCGAAACCGACGGAGTTAAAGAACTCGTCCAAGGTGAGTTTGGGTTTGTCGGCGGCAGACAATCCGACGGAGGCGAGAATCAGCAACTGGCAGAAGAACAGTCGTTTGAGAGTCATTGATCAGGGTATATCGCGATTGGGCATCGCTTGTAAATAACTCGGACTGACTGCAGGTCACTGCAACCCGATTTCAGTTAAGAATGTTGACAAGCTGCGAGCGCCGCGGAACAAATGGCCGGTGCGCGATCTGGGCTTCAAATCTTGCAGCCCAGCGGCCAGGCACGCCTGTGCCGCAGGAGGGACAATCCCCATCTGCCGTGACGCGATACTCTTCAACCAGAAAACTGTGCCGCCGAATCAGCGTTTTGCCGCAGCCTGAGCACTTGGTGTTCTCGTGGTCGCCGACCATCCCCGGCAGGTTTCCGGCGTAAACGTGACGCAGACCTGCTTGCTTGCCGATGGCAACTGCTCGCAACAGGTCCTCCGGACGCGTGTCGCCATGATCGTCCATCTTGTAGTCCTGATGGAAAGCGGTCACGTGCCAGGGAATGTCGGGCGAGATTCCCGCGAGAAACTCGGTGAGCCGGCGAAGCTCGTCGTCGGAATCATTGAAGCCAGGAATCAGCAAGGTGACAATTTCCATCCACACTTCCATGTCGTGCAGGCGCCGGATGGTGTCGAGAATCGGACCAATGCGTCCGCCTAGCTCGTGATAGTGCCGGTCGTCAAAACTCTTCAAATCCACTTTGTACAGGTCAATCCACGGCCGCAGGTATTCGAGTACCTGCGGAGTTCCGTTGCCGTTGGAGACGAATCCGGTAATCAGACCCGCGGCTCTGGCTTCTCTGAACACGGCTACCGCCCATTCACTGGTGATCAGCGGCTCGTTGTACGTGCTGACCAGTACCTTGGCGCCCTGACGCAGCGCGTCCTTTACTAAGGCTTCAGGCGAAGCCTCGAGCGGGGGAGAGATTGCGCTCGGATCACGCAAGGCTTGCGAGGTGACCCAGTTCTGACAGTAGGCGCAGTGCAGATCGCAGCCCAACATACCGAAGCTATACGCCAGCGCACCCGGATAGGCGTGAAAGAAGGGCTTCTTCTCGATAGGGTCGCATTGAACGCCGCCTACGTAACCCCAAGGGACGTAGAGTGTCCCGCCGCGGTTGTAGCGTACTTTGCAAACACCCGGTTGGCCTTCGGGAATGGGGCAACAGTGACCGCAGGCATAGCAGCGCAGGCGATTGCGGTCCAGTGTCTCGTAAAGTTCACCTTCGCGAACCTGCTGATAAACGACATCCCGAAGGGTAGGCACAGAAACCTCTACCATTAATTTTAATCCTTCAGGGGACGACCGGGGCTAGGATGCTGGCGATTGCGCGCTCGGAAGCCGATGCTGCTTGATCCACTGCTTCGCCTGCTGTTGCATGGCTACTAGATCGTCGTGGCCGAGACGGGTCGCGAGGGAAGCGGCTCGGGCTTTGCCGCCTGCATCTCCTCCGGCCTCTCCAAGCAGGGCCCAGTAGTACGCTTTTGACAGGTCGCGTGGCAGGCCTCTTCCAGCTTCGTAAATGCTGCTCAGCGATACCTGGGCGGCAACGTTGCCCTGCTGGGCGGCTGCCAGGAACCAGTGCGCTGCCTGGGCATTGTCTTGTGCAACCTGTTGCCCCAGCGCGTAACGCGCTCCCAATGAGAACTCGGCCTCGGGATCTCCCTGTTCAGCCAATTTTTCCAGGGCTTGCAGATTGCCGGATGGCTGTCCGCGAGGCGCGGGGGGAGCTGAAACCGAACTTGACTCGAGCTGCGGAGGACGTGGTAAATCGCCGCTGCTCCATGGACCAGCCAGCCATACGACGACGAAAAATACCGTAGCCGCCGCTCCCATCAAAAGCAGATTTCGGGACCCCAGGATTTGCGGAAGAGGCAGGTCGGCCGGCGTCTCCACCGGAAACTCGTCGTCAATGGCTGCGGGTTTGGAGCTAGTTACCGCTGCTGGCATTGCTGCGCGGCCCACAGCAAGCGAAGCGAGCTCCGAAAGCTGCAGAAAGACCAGCTCCATCTCGGTGCCGAAGGCGCCTGGTTCACTGGCAAACACCTCCAGCAATCCGACCACGGTACCATCCCGATGAATGGGGACCGCGAGCATTGAGCGAATTCCCAAGGCGCGGCAGCTATCGCGATCGGCGCGTGGATCGGTCTCCGAGTCGTCGCAGCGTTCCAGTCGCCCGGAACGTAAGCACTCCCCGGAAAATCCTGACGCGGTTGTGAGTTGTGCTCCCAGAGCCGGCGTATCGCGGCCGGCCGTTGCCCGGCAGATCATCTCCGAGCTCTCGGATAACGCAATGGCGCATCCGGTAGCGCGAGTGAACGATTGGGTCCGCCGGGCAATCAGGTGCAGGGCTGCATCCAGATCGTTGCCCAACGCGTCCACTTCCTTGCGCACCGCCGCCAGCGCTGAGAGCACGGTCGTATAGTCAGGAGGTATTGGCTCTTCATCGAGCGCCAGCAGGGAATGCAAAGTACCGTGTGGGGATAGTTCCGCCTTTGTGCCAGTGCGCCTCTGCGTGGCTGACGAGTGGCTTGCAAGCGCGGCAAGCGCGTTGGCAAACAGCCATTTCTTGAGCGCATGACGCGCCTCTTCCGGCATCTCGGCGAAGTGAATTCCAACTCGCCGCTCCTGGTTTTGCCAGACGAGCGTCCCGGAGGTCGGAATCAATGCCTCGGTCTCGGGCAGAACCAGGCAGAACTGCTCTCCCCAGCCGAATTCAACTGGGGCGGCAGTCTGGATCGCCATCCCGTCTTCGCTCAGGTCGACGATTTCGTGCTGCACTCCAGGCAGGCGAGCCAAGGCCGCATGCGCGGGAAGGTGGATTTTATGGCGAACACGCCGCCGCCGCTGGCCATACAGGTTCTGTTTCCAGTCGGTCTGGGCAGGGTTGGTACTGAGCGGATGCATAAGCCAACGCCCGTTATATTAGCGCAGATTGGCCGAAAATTAACCGATTTACCGCGGAGTTCCGAAGGGAAACGATGGGTTCTGTGAGAAACAGACCCTTGGAAAGCCGGTTGGACTAGGCTGAGCGGCGCTGGCTGGACGGCCGCAAATGCGATAGCCGGGAGATCGCAGCGACCATCATGCTGGAAAGCAGTTGCATGGTAGCTACATCGCGGTGATCAAAGGCATAAGGTGCCGCCGACAGCACCTCAAATACCCCGAGAGTGCGGCGGAAGTGCCGCAAAGGAGCCGCCAGAACCGAGCGCACGCCAAGGTGGCGACAACTGGCGAGGTCCACCCGCGCGTTCCGTTCCGCATCATTGCAGAGGACCACCTCGCCGGTCCGGACGCACTCTGCTGAGATTCCTGAATCGGTTTGCAACCGAATGCCTAGGTCAGGTGCGGTGCGGCCGGAACGGGCACGGCAAACAATTTCGTCGCCATGGCGCAATGCGATCGCTGCCCCGGTGGCACCGGTGAGCGCCTGGGCCCGCTCTGCAATTACGCTGACCGCTGGCTCGAGATCAATATCATTGGGATAGATCTCGCGATCAATGCCAATCCCGCGTGCCTGCCCGGGAACCAGCGCCGAGGCCCGGGCGTGATGTCGCGAGGGTGCCAGCGTGGCGAACGAGGCCGGGACACGTTCCGAGATGGTGGCGGGTACGGTGCCGATCAATTCGCGGACCAGACGGTCCAACTCTGCGTCCGCGATCAGTCGCGCAGTTTGCTGTCCATGTAACGACCCGCCGAGTACCCGGGACAAGCTCAATACGGCCTGGCTTCCACATGCCATGCAATGGGGCGTGTTGTTCTTGCTGATGAGTTCGCAGGCGACGCAGAAGACTGCGGTCTGCAGCTCAACAAAGTGGATGTCTTGACCGGTTAGTTTTTCTGCCATTGCTTGGCGGCCTTCGACCAGAAGGAGAAAAATGAAAATAAATGCCACAGCCATCGCTCAGAAGTGCCGCGTTTGGTTCAGGCTGTGGATAATGTGGGCGTAACTTATGGCCCGTTCGTGCCAGCGTTTAAATCCCGTCTACATGCTAAAATTCACTAGTAAAATCGCCATTTTTTTATGACTACTGCATCGGTTTCCTCTACGCTATTCTCCGAACTTAAATCGAAAATTGAAGCAAAGCGCGCCCGGGTTGGCATCATCGGCATGGGATACGTTGGCTTGCCGCTCGCCTTGCTGTACTCCGAGCAACGATTTCCCGTCACTGGCTTCGACATTGATCTCAAGAAGGTTTCTGCGCTGACGGGAGGGAATTCGTATATCGTTCGCATTCCTGCGACGGAGATTCAGGCGGCCAGGGCGCAGGGGTTCTCGGCGACCGCGGATTATTCTGAGCTCGATCAGATGGACGCGGTCATCATTTGCGTGCCCACTCCGCTGGATGAATATCACGAACCAGACTTGAGCTTTATCACCGACACTGCCAAGGCGATCGCCCCTCATCTTCGTGCCGGACAGTTGGTGGTTCTCGAGAGCACAACCTATCCCGGTACTACGGAAGAAGTGCTGATTCCGATTCTGGAGAAGGGCAACAAGCATGGGCTGAAAGCCTCGCGCGCTGGCTCCTCGGACACGGGAGTGTTCTACGTCGCGTTTTCTCCCGAGCGCGAAGATCCCGGCAATCAGACGGTAGCGCGGCGCGATATTCCTAAAGTCGTCGGCGGACTGGATGCGAAGGCGTCGGATCTCGCGTCGGCTCTCTACGGCTCGATTTTCAACCGCACCGTGCGGGTGTCCTCTCCCGCGGCTGCGGAAATGACGAAGCTTCTGGAGAACATCTACCGTTGCGTGAATATCGCGCTGGTGAACGAATTGAAGCTGCTGTCGATGCGCATGGGCCTCGACATCTGGGAAGTCATCGAAGCCGCTTCCACCAAGCCTTTTGGCTTTCAGCCGTTCTATCCTGGACCGGGTCTCGGAGGCCACTGCATTCCCGTCGATCCTTTCTATCTTTCCTGGAAGGCCAAAGAGGTGGATTTCCGCACCCGGTTTATCGAGTTGGCGGGCGAAATCAACACCAACATGCCTTACCACGTGCTCGACTTTGTCGCCAAGGCGCTCAACCAGCAGAAAAAGGCAGTCAACGGTTCCAAAGTGCTGGTGCTGGGACTGGCTTACAAGAAGGACATCGACGATCTGCGCGAGTCGCCGTCGCTGACCATCATTGAGTTGCTGCAGCAGGCGGGAGCGCAGGTCAGCTACAACGATCCATATTTTCCGACTGTCGGCAGAGGCCGCAAGTACGACCTGCAGATGAAGAACACGCCGCTCGACAACCTCGGGCAATACGATTGCGTGCTGATTGTCACCGATCACTCGGATTACGACTACGAGCGCATCGTGCGCGAATCACAGTTAGTCGTGGACACGCGCAACGCTACGCGCGGCATTAACAGCCCGAAGATCGTGCACTGCTGATTAATGCTCTGCCGTGACCGCTTCAGCACTCCGAATACTTTGTCATCCCGAGCGGAGCACTCCCAATTAACTTGTCATCCCGAGCGGAGCGAAGCGGAGTCGAGGGACCTGCTTTTTCTGACGCTGCCCACCGCGACGTCACGGCACGCGACTACTTGATTCGAAACCCGCCGATGTAATCCTGCATGAACTGCAGGTTGCGGCTGTCGGGCCAGGTCACCAGGAAATAATTATTTCCAGCCCACGTGTTCCCCGTGTAGTCGCCCATATACGTCCCGCCGTTGCCATCGAGATACGGATCGGAAAGAAACGTCGTCACCGGATAGCTCTTGCTGAACGACGCCCCGCCGTTGAGCGACGCGGCGGCATACGGTTGATAGCTGACATTCAGCGGATCGTTGCGGCGGTCAAGCCAGCTCACTCCTACCATCCCGGACGGACTCACCGAAAGCGAGGCGAAGAACTGGTCGTGCTTCGCGGGAGCGACCACGACCGGCTTGGCCCAGGTATTTCCTCCGTCTGAAGAGGTCGCAACCATGGTTCTCATCTGGGTGCCGTTCCAGGTGTACATCACGGCGTAAAGGTTTCCGGCGTGTGGTCCGTGGCTGTTGTCAATTCCCAGCACCGGCATGTTCGACACTGGCTCGTTGGTGAGCGGCAGGTTGCCGAAGAACGCGCAGTCACAGGTATCGGGAACGAGGTGAACCGTGGCGATCACTACCGGTGTGGACCAGGTGTTGCCGCCGTCGGTGGATTTGGAAAGCAGCATTTGCGCATCCGTGTCGGCGCAGTTGATGTTCGGGCCGGTCATGGCGCAGCGTTGCCAGGCGACGTAAACAGTGCCGTCCGCCCCAATGGCCATGCGGCTATCTTGATCGACGATGGGCTTGTACTGGATGGGGTCGACGGTCGTCGTTACCCAAGTATTGCCGCTATCCGTGGAGTGCGAGACCGAGATTTCGCTTTCGACGACCTGGGCGTCAAACTGAGTGACAGAAAGATAGACTGAACCTAGAAAAGGACTACCAGCGCTGTTGTCTACCTGAATGGCAGGTGCATTTGTGAGTCCGCTAGGTTGGAGCGGGCGGGCAGCCGCTATCGGTTCACTCCAACTTAGTCCGTTATCGGTAGAGGTGGCCACCCAGCCGCACCCGCCGCAGCCACTGAAGCTGGCGTTCGCCCCCGCGATATAGGCTAACTCACTACCGTATGACAGGACAGGGTCACCCGTGGCTAGGTAGAACTGAAAGCAGCTCCCAGTCCACGTCAATCCACCGTCTGTTGAAACGTAGATACCTGCCAGGGTGTTGCAGTCATAGTTGTCAGATACGGCCAAGAGATTGAGCGAGTTTAGCGGACTGGCCGCCGCCGTTGTGCTGTTCGCTTTTGATGGTGATAGGGAAATGTTGTTTAGGGGGCAGGGAGAAGAGTTGCAGCCTGCTTGCGCCGGAGTGCTGAGTACCCCTAATGCCAGAGGAGCCGACTCAATATGATCGGTGCCTATTACCTGAGCGGCGCTCGTGGTCGCAGTTAGACCGAGGATCAGGGCCAGGCACAGCGTTTTCATCTTTACCCCTACGAACCCACAGTGTGCCCTGTCGCGTAGCAGACGGTCAAGATGAAACCTTTTGCACAGGGCACTCCGAGTCACCGAGGCACTCGCAATTCCGGAATTCGTAACAGAACTGACATTGCCGTCGCGTCACGACCCTGACCAAGTAAATTAGCAGCGCCCGACTCAGCGCTCGAAGCGCGCGGCAGAGAATGGAGGTTTAGCATGGGAGGAATTGCAGTGCGAAACAGAATCTTACGCTTGGAAAGTGCGCCGGGTCGCCCGTGGGCGGGGTTGTCGGCAGCGGGTTTGTTATTGCTGTTGGTTTTGGTCGCAGTGGGCAGATCGCTAGCACAGGTAAATGGAACCGGCCTCACACCAGGTGAGCCAATAATTAGCACAACCACTACCCAAGCCAACTCCAGCTCTATCACTCTCGACGCGACCCAGTTCTCTGGCGGGGATCCGTGCGCAAAGGTGGCGGCTGCATGTTCTTTTGCCACCAACACACTGCCAGTGTCAATTGGGATGGATATTGACGCTCGGGCCTTTGCTTCAACCGGTTCAAGTTCTGCAAACACAAACCAGGTCTGCTCTGTCGCGAACGCTCAGGCCATGCTCAGCAGTTGTACGTTTGGTGGAAAGGTTCTGCTGGGACCTTACACTCTCTGGCTTCCCTTAAGTCCGACGAGCGGAACGCCGCCGGGAGCGGTGCTCGTGCTGCCCAACAACTTCGGCGGGTTTCGTGGTGTCAGCAGGGGCAGCCTCAGTTGCCACGACACCAACCTCAATTGCACAGGAACAACTACGCCGACCTCCACCGGTTCGGTTATTGCCGCCTGCACCGGCACGAATACGCCAGTGTCTGGTTGCACAGCTCCATCCTCAAGCCGAATTTGGGCGATCAGTTCGACCGTTGTGAGCACGGTAGGCGCGACCAACTATATAAAGATCAATTCCAGCGGGATGAACCTGGCTGCTGGTGAGCCGGTCAGGATCGACCAGAGCAGCACGGCGAACAACAATGGCGCGTGGCGGGTCTGCGCGCCACCGGGAACCTCCCTTATTATCGTTGATCCAAACTGCCCGGCGGCTCCTACGTCTTCGGTTGTTTATGTCGTCGGCGCATCTTCCTCGACGAGTTGCAGCAGCAGTTGCGGCAGCATCTATGGAGAGATACCTCTGATCGATGTTGGGCCTGCGGGCAGTGCCACCTTTGCGCAGAGAGTTGAGAACGTCACCATCGACTGCGTGGGCGTGCCTTCGTGTGTGCCAATCCGTAGCCTGTCGGGGAACGAACAATCCGGGTTCCGCGATGTTCAATTGACCGGGTCATTGGAGCGGGCATTCGACGTTCACACGTTCAACGCGCAAAACGGGGGACCTTTAATCGACCTGCAGATTTCCCCTGGAACCAAGATCGGCGGTACCGGTCAAACGCCATGTGGAGCCGGCACAACCGGGTTCTTCGCAGGCGAGAATGGCGCCAGGCAACTGGGAGGAAACATCACGATCGACATGGCAAACTGCGCCAACATCTGGGCGCCGGGCGGAAACACCACCGGTCCCGTCACAGCTGGCGCCTATGTTGACACGACGTCGTTAGCGTTCGAGATCGGGAACCTCCATTGCGAGAATACCGAAAAGTGCATTCTCATTGGCCAGGACAACCAGTCGAATGTCGTAAGCATTCACGATCTTGACGGCATGATCGCGAACAGTTGCAAAGACAGCGGACACACCTGCACAGCGCAAACGGGGGCCTACTCTGGCGGCCCATCCAGCGTGATTGACATCAGCGGAAACTTCGCCTCCACCACATCGTTCACAGGACACTACAAACTTGGCAATATACGGAAGAGCTCGGCAGGGACAACCCTGGTTGAAGACAACGTTCTCGGAATAAACTCGACAGACAGTTTTATGGAATCCTACGAGGTTGACCGAGCGTGTGCTGGCGGGACTTGCACGAACACGCTATTCACGACCAGCCCTAACCTGCAGAGCATCATACCTACTGGTTTTTCGATCCCCCAAGGTACACTCACGGCGAGTTCTCCGTTCATCAGCCAGTCCGCTACCTGGAACAGCGGCGCAACCGCGTTCACTAATCTCCTGACGAACGTGACGAACACCGCCGCCGCGGCAGGCTCGCTGCTTGTCAATCATGAAGTGGGTGGAAGCTCGGTTTGGAACCTGGATCCAACCGGCACCGTGACCCAGTCCGGAAATTTCAACCTCTCCGGCAGCTCTCCTAACATCACAACGACCGTGGCAAACGCAAGCCTGCACCTGACTCCGAACGGCTCGGGGCTCGTCACGGCTCCAACACCGCCCGCGAACGACAACTCGACCAACGTTGCAACCACCGCTTATGTACAGGCACAACTGCCACACGTCGCCGGCAAAGCAGCTCTCACAGGACAAAATTCTAACCAGTCCGGTACAGTGGTTGCTTCCCCTGCAACCGGGACCTATATGCTCGCCCTTTGCGTCTGGATACAGACGACGGGAAATCTGACCGTGACCGCGACCGTGTCATACAACAATGGCACGATATCCACAAGCGATAGCAGCAGCTCAGTCAGTGCAGGCTCGACATCGAACCGAAGCTGCACAGTGATCTCGGAACACATTGCTTCAGGAACGGCTGTCACCTATTCGACGAGCGTAGGAGGGGGAGGCATCATCATGGGATCGTACGGGCTGGACATTGTCGAAACGCAGGTTCAGTAGTCTCTTAGTCGCGTGTGCCGTTGCTCTGGCGTGTTTAACCGGGTGGGGCAGCCATTGTTGTGCTACCTTGCATAGCATCTCAAGGGATCTGGCGGGCCCCCAAACGTCGTTGGAGACGGGATGAGAACCACCATGCAACCGACTAGCGGGAAAGGCAGACCAATTCCGGGTGTTGATCGATAGGACAAGAGAAGGCAACGGGCAGGAAGCTCTCAACTGTTAAGCGGCCCGTTTGTGAACGATCTACTGCGCTATGGAGCTGGAGACGGACGAGAACACATTGTTGGCGTTGCCGCCGATGAGCCGGATCGTCCCCACGACGATGACCAGAACCACCGCCAGCATGACCGCATACTCGGCGATGTCCTGACCTTGCTCCTCCGACCACAGTTTGTTTAGGAATCTCAGCACTACTTGCTATCCTCCGCCCAATCTACGTCACGTCCCTTCCCCTGTTTTTCGGGGGATACATTTCGTGACACTGTTGGGGATACACTATGCTAACCAGCACTCTGGTCAAGCACAATGGCACAGACGGGGTAGGCCGGGGCACGAAAGTGCCATGCACCGATGCGCTCAGGATATCGGCTTAAGGGGCAAGGACTGGTTTACGGCGAACAGAGCCAGTTCCAAGCGGGTCGAAACCCCCAGCTTGTCGAAGATATTGCTGAGGTGGTGTTTGACGGTGTCCTCGCTGATCTTGAAGTACTCTGCGGCCTCTTTATTGGAGTAACCGGCGACCACGGCCGAAACGATTTCCAGTTCCCGCGGGGTAAGTCCGAACTTTCGTTGCCGTGCCTCTTCGCCTGACGACTGAATGAGATTGCGGAGATACAGAACCAGGTTGGAAACGCTTTCGCGACCCACCCAATACTCGCCTGACATTACGGTGTGAATCGCTTTCAGCAGCAGTTGCGTCGCTGAATCTTTGAGTACGACACCGCGGGCGCCCAGCTGCAGGGCTTCTACGATCTGATTCTTTTCCGCGGCCGCAGTGAGCAGAATGACACGTACCGTGCTGTTACCAGTCCCCATGCTCAATTCTCGCAGAGCCTCCAGGCCGGGGTGACGTGGCATGGCCAGATCGAGCAACAGGATGTCTGGTCTTAGTTGCCGCGCCAGCTTGACTGCTTCCGCGCCGTCGCAGGCCTCTCCAATCACCTGGAGGTCAGGTTCGGTCTCCAGCAGTCTTCGCAGGCCATCGCGAAAAATTGGATGGTCATCGGCAATTACAATGCGGATTGGTTGCAATCGTCTGGTGGTAGTATCCATGGCTTTCGTTTATCCACGAACTGCGCCCTGGCGTCGAGGGACTGTAATCTCAAGTTTCGACCCCTGTCCCGGATTTGATTCTATCGTGAGTTCGCCTTCGATCAAACGTACTCGTTCTTTAATTACCAGTGGCCCCTTATTGATGGCGTCAAGTTGAGATTGCGAGTAACGCCCGGCGAAGGGGAAGCCGCGACCATTATCTTCGATCTCGACACGCCAGCCCCCGTTCCTTGTGCCCAAGCGTACCAGAACCTGCCTGGCTTGACTGTGTTTGCGCACGTTGACCAGCGCCTCCTGCACGATGCGCGCGACTTCGCGACAGATGGGCTGCGGCATGTCCAGATCGGCAATCTCAAAAAGAAAGCGGGCCGAAATTCCGGTCTCGCGCTGGAACCGCTCAACTGTATCATGCATCAGGTTGGGCAGCCGCTTCGCGTCCACGTCCAGGGTTTTCATCTGCTGCATGAGTTCCCGCAGCTTGAGGACCTCCTCGCGCAACAAACCTTGGATGCGTCCCAGTTCTCCTCCGACCACATCAGGTTTCGAGACGGATTGCCGGCGCAAGACATCCACTTGCATTTCCACCGCGATCAGAGACTGGATGGCGCCATCGTGCAACTCGCGAGCGAAACGGGCCCGCTCCACGGCTCCCGCGCGCAGCCGCAAGCGCCGTAACAGGAGCACGTTGTAAACCGCCGGTCCAACCTGCTGGAGCAGTTCCTGCAGGAATCGCAGCTCTTCTTCCGTTTCTCCAGTGAGAGCCGGGTCGAGAAGATAGATTCGTCCCCGCCAGTCCTGCCCGAAGGCAAAGGAAACCATGATCACGCGTCGAAACTTGTGTCGTTGCGCCAAAATTCCCAGGAAATTCGGCGTCAGCTCGGGCAGCCGGGTTCCGTGCTCGTCTACCCCCAGCGTGTCGACAAATTGTTTCGCTTCTTCTCCTTCGCGTTCGACATAACAGGCGGCAGCCGGTGAGTCTCCGAGGTAGGTCTCTTTATCGTTGGCAGTTGGCTCCAGCCAGCGAAAGGAGGTCTCGCCGTTGAGCATGCTGATTTCACTGATGTGGATGCGGTAATGATTGATTTCTTGCGCGGCGATGAGAAGTTGCTTGGCCCCGTACATGGACAACATCTCGCCCGCGATTTCCTGCAATGTGCCTACCAGGCCTGCTTCCACCCGTGCTTTGCTCAGTGTCCGGGCAACCACCGCCTTTTCCGCTCGCAATTGCTTCTGCTGCTCTGCGAGGTACCCCAGCAGCAGACCCAGTACCAAGAGATAGACGGAGCGCATGAAGAGCGCCTTGGGAGCGAACGAGCCGGTATCAACCTGCAGGACGGGTAAATGATTGTGCACCAGGAAGCGGTCGATTGCCGCCAACGATCCTTCGTAGAAAAACAGGCTCTGAGTCCAGAGCAGGACCACCTCCGCGGCTGCGGTTCCCACGGTTTCCCAAAGTCCCCAGCGATAGGCTGCCGCCGCAAGCACAAACACGAAGAACAAGAAGAACGGATTGTTGGCGCCCGTGGCAAATGCGGAAATCAAGACCGGCCAGATGACGTCCGCAGCGTGAACCAGCACGCGGAATGAGGCGGTTGATTCCTGTCTGCGCCTCAGGAAGATGATAATGATCATCCCTTGAGCGATGTAGAAGGAAAGCAGGCCCACAGCCCAAAGCGAGTAACGGATCTCGCTGGGATCCATCCAGATGGCAACGAAGGACGAGATCGCCAGGAAGACACGGGCGGTTGCCAGCCAGCGTTCGGTGCGGCGAATTTCCCCGGGACCGAGCGGGGCGCGCAGTCTCCAAAGAAAACGGTCCTGAACCATGCGGAACGGCAAGTTTATGCGCCTTCTAATTGGGGCAATGCCACGGATATTATTGACTGATAGATAGAAGAGCAAGTGCAACTTGTCCGGACACCCCGCCGAAGACCGGAAAGTCTGAACACTTCTTGAGGCTCCGGCAATATCTTCCTTCCTTCAGCCAAGTTACTCAAGTAACTTTCCCCATACTCATCCGTGCCTAACAATGTCAGTAAGACCCGTGATCAAGAACCTCAAGCTCATGGCATTTGCCGCGGCCGGCCTGCTCTTGGCCCAAGCAGGTGCATCCTTACTCCTGCCTCGCGGCCACGGGCTGGAGGCACTTAGCGATTTTATCCAGTTATTGCTTCTGCTTTCGGGCACGACGGCTCTGCTTGCGGTCACGCTGTCAACCCACGGCCGTGTGCGTGCCTTCTGGGGACTGATGACCTTAGGCCTGGGATTCTGGCTCGCCTATCAGTCCCTGTGGTGCTATTTCGAAGTCATCCTGCGCCGCGACGTCCCCAGTCCCTTCGTTGGCGACGTCGTCCTCTTCTTGCACCTGGTTCCCATGACGGCCGCATTAGCCATGCAGCCGCATGTCTCGCAAGACAGTCGCACCTCGCGCCTGGGCTCACTCGACTTCGTCATGCTGCTGATCTGGTGGCTCTATCTCGACATCGTCACCGTGATCCCATGGCAGTACGTACACCACGACGCGGCTCGTTATCAGCATAATCTCAATATCCTTTACCTGGTAGAAAAGATTGCATTTCTGGTGGGGTTGGGTTTTCTGTGGAAGCGCAGCCAGGGCTCATGGCGAATGGTCTATGCGAACTGGTTTGGTTGCACGCTCACCTACAGCCTGAGTTCGTATCTGGCGAATTGGGCGATCGAAAGAAAGGTCTACTTCTCGGGAAGCATCTACGATGTGCCGCTGGCCGCATCCATGGCATGGGTAACGTGGATCGGTGTCCAGGCGCTGCGCTCGCAACCTACGCAGCAACCCTCAGTCGCTCCCACGGGTCACGGCGTGTGGGTGGCCCGGCTGGGGATGGTCACTATGTTCTCCCTGCCGCTGTTTGCGCTCTGGTCCATGTCTGACGTTGCCTGTCCTTCGAGCGTCCGTCGTTTTCGCCTCATTGTGACGTTGGGAGGAATGTTGGTGCTGGGAACGCTGGTATTTTTCAAACAACACGTTCTGGATCGTGAGCTGCTGCGATTGCTGAAGGCTTCGCACGACTCTTTCGAGAACCTGCAACGGCTGCAGACGCAACTTGTGCAATCGGAAAAGCTGGCTTCCCTGGGTCAGTTGGTTGGCGGCGCCGCACACGAGCTCAACAATCCCCTCACCGCGATGATGGGCTATTCAGAGTTGCTGGCGACCACTCCGTTAGACGATGAACAGCGTTCCATTTCACAAAAAATAACCCAACAAATTCGGCGCACACGCACGCTGGTCGCCAGCATGTTGAGTTTCGCAAAACAAGTTCCAGCGGAGAAAGCGGCATTGGACATCAACTCTCTGGTGCAGACCGCTGCCCGCTTGTATCCGCCGCAACTGCGCAGCGCGCGCTTGCAGGTTCACACGGAGCTGGCAGAAGACTTGCCGCCCGTGCACGGCGACTCCAATCAATTGCTGCAGGTATGTTTGCACGTGGTAAACAATGCCCTGCAGGCCATGGCGGACGAAGGCGGGGTTTTGAATATTCGAACTCACAGGCAGGGCAACGTTGTGGTAGTCGAATTCTCCGACCACGGGCCCGGCGTAAAGGAACCAGAACGCATCTTCGATCCCTTCTATACCACGAGGCCGGTGGGCCAGGGCGCTGGCCTAGGACTCAGCGTGTGCTATGGAATCATTCAAGAACACCACGGTAAGATCCTTTGCGAAAACCGGCCACAAGGCGGCGCCACCTTTCGCATCGAACTGCCGGCTGAAGTAGTGACAGATTCGGCGACTGTAACTTATCAGCCCCGCAGCGCTTTTTCAGAGGTTGGCTCCGGAGCTTGAATGGTGGTCAATTCCAGAGTGCGCTTTAACTGGCCGCAAGCGGCATAAATATCGCGGCCTCTCGGACGCCGAATGAACGCCGGCACTCTCGCCGATATCAGAATCCTCTGAAACCCCAGCACTCGTTCCTGAGTGGGAGTTTGGAACGGAATTCCTGGCCCAGGGTTCAACGCGATCAGGTTCACTTTGGCCCGTAGCCCGCGAACCAGTTCAGCTAGTTCATGCGCGCTCTTATCGGAGTCGTTTACGCCACCCAATAGCACGTACTCGAAGGTCAGTTTCTCGCGCTTGCGCAGGGGAAAATCTCGGGCGGCGGCCAATAGACTTTCAATATTCCACTTGCGGTTGAGAGGCATCAGCCGGGAGCGCAACTCGTCGTTTGAAGCATTGAGAGAAATAGCCAATTTAGGCCTCACCGCTTCGGTTCCGAGATCGTGAATGCGAGGGGCGATGCCGGCAGTTGATACGGTCATGCGTGAATCGGGAATACCCACGCCCTCGACCAGTAGGCGGACGGCCTTGATGAAACTGTCAAAATTCAGCAACGGCTCGCCCATGCCCATGAAAACCAGGTTGACGCGCCGCTGCGGGGGCGAAGCTTGGAGATCATTCAAGATCGCGGCGACCTGTCCGACAATTTCTCCCGCGCTCAGATTTCGTTTGACTCCCAGTTGCGCCGTCAAACAGAACTGACAATCCACCGCACACCCTACTTGGCTTGAGACACAGATTGTTGCCCGATGCCATCCGTCTCCGAGTCCCTCGGCTTCGATTCCGGCCTCGCTGCCGTCGCCTGATTCGCCGTCATCGCCCTCCGGCATCCAAACGGCTTCCACGCTCTGGTTGTCGTCGAATTCGATCAGGTAGCGTATGGTCCCATCGGTTGAGGTGAATTTCCCGGCTATCCTCGGAAGCCCGATTTTGAAGCCTCGTTCCTGCAGGCTGGCGCGCAATTCTTGGGGCAAGGTCGAAATGTCCTCGAGAGCTGCGACCCGCTGCCGATAGATTGCCTCAAACAACTGCCGGCCGCGGTACGAGGGCTGGTCAAGTTCCTCGGCCAGATTGGTAAGCTCTTGAAGACTAAGGCCTAAAAGGATGCTTTGATCGGCGGCATTCATGCATCTAAAAACTCGTTTAGTCCGATTGTAGTGGAGAGCCGGGCCAAAAAGGGAAATGTCGAAGTAAGTTGCTGATTTTAAAGGTATAAGCTTCGATTCGCCCTGCTTCCGGGAATGTGTAAGAATAGACGTACCTCAACGCTCCGCGAGCCCTTGACGCGAGCGCTTTCTGAATACCATGGTGCAAGAGACTCGGAACATTCAACGCGAAGTTCTACCGAATGGGCTGACGGTCATCACCGAACAGATGCAGCACATTCGCTCGGTCTCGATTGGAATCTGGATCAAGACTGGCTCTCGCGATGAAGACGCGCACTGGAATGGCATTTCCCATTTCATTGAGCACATGGTTTTTAAAGGAACCAAGCATCGTTCCGCTGAAGATATCGCCCGCCAGGTCGATTCCATCGGCGGCAATATGGACGCCTTCACCGCGAAAGAATGTGTCTGCTTCAACGTCAAGGTCCTCGACGAACACCTGCCCATAGCAATGGATGTGCTCAGTGATTTGGTGCTTCATCCCGTATTCGATACTCAGGACATTGCCCGCGAACGGGGCGTGATTCTCGAAGAGATCAAGATGGACGAGGACAGCCCCGATTATCTGGTCCACGAGATATTCACCCAGAATTTCTGGAAAGACCACCCTCTTGGCAAGCCGATCCTGGGGACGAAAGAGACCGTCAAGCGGTTCGAGCGCGAGCCGGTGTTGGGTTTTTACGAACAGCGATTCTCACCTGGCAATCTGATTATTTGCGCTGCCGGCAACCTCAGTCACGAGCAGTTTGTCGATCTGGTGAACCAGCATTTCCAACGCATGAAGCCTGTGAAGAACGGCTTCCACAGCCCACAGCCGACCATTGTGCCGCGCATCATCATGCGCAACAAGAAATCGCTGGAGCAGGTGCAGATCTGCGTGGGTGTGCCCTCGCATCCCATTGCGCATGAGAGGCGTCACGCTTCCTACATTCTCAATACGGTGCTGGGCGGCGGCATGAGTTCGCGTCTCTTTCAGAATATTCGTGAGCGGCAGGGACTGGCGTATTCGATTTACAGCGACCTGAATCCTTACCGTGACACCGGATGCTTGTCCGTGTACGCCGGGACGTCGCGCGAATCTGCCGGCAAAGTCGTGCAGTCGATCGTCTCCGAGTTTCACAAGCTCAAGTCAGAAAAAGTGCCGGAAGAAGAATTGCGCCGCTCGAAGGACCAGCTTAAAGGCAGCCTGATGTTGTCGTTGGAATCCTCGACTGCGCGCATGTCCAACCTGGCGCGGCAGGAGATGTACTTCGAGCGCTTCTACACTATGGACGAACTGCTGGAAAGAATAGAAAGCGTGACCGCCGAAGATCTACAGGATCTGGCGAACGAATTCTTCCGCAGCGAATCCATCGCCGTCACCGTTCTCGGCAATCTCAACGGCCTGAAACTCACTCGCGAACAACTGGCCTGCTAAGAGTCAAAATAAGAGTTGTCATCCCGAGCGAAGGCGAACGGGACCTGCTGTTCTCTCCTTCTAAAATTAACTTTTGTAGTCGACTCTGCATGAGGTCTGGTTTCAAGCGCGGCGCAGCTCTCGTCGTCGGATGGGCCTTCATCCTGCTTGGCATCGTGGGCCTTTTCCTGCCGATCCTGCAAGGCGTTCTCTTTCTCCTGATCGGGCTGATTATTCTCTCTTCGGAATATGTCTGGGCGCATCACCTGCTGGCGAGGCTGCGCCGGTATCCTGCCGTGGACCGCACGGTCCGGTCAGCCAAGGCTAGAGCCAGGCTGTGGATGCGGGGTCTCTCACAGCGAAGAGACTGAAGTGCGATTGGCGACAGGATGTCAGGGGGATGATGCGAACGGTTAGTGTGGCTTGACTGAAATGCTGGAACTGCTCAAGTCGATGTCCACGCTGTAGAGCGTGCCGCAACCAATAAAACACCAGTCGCTATACAAACCTCCAATGTATGTCGTTCCGTAAAGCTTTCCATTTGTGCCTTGAACCAGACCGCCATCCGGATAGGCACCTTGGGCCCAACTGGTTGCATTGAGAAGTTCGAATTGATGGAGGGTTTCGAAAGTCCCATCGAGCGTCAATCGAAAGACCGTGCCGTATTGACGGGGCGAACCATACGAGGTTGTGCCGTAGAGATACGAGTCGCTCGCCTGCAGCAGAGTGCCCAGAGGCGCCGCTCCGCTGGACTCGAAGTCGAAATTATAGAGCGTCGTCAGTACTCCCTCCGGAGTCATTCGGAAGATCGTGCCGGAAGAGGTTTCACCACCAGCTTGAGTTGTGCCGTACAGGTTTCCATCAGAGGCTTGAACCAATCCGGCCGACGGGCCAGAGCCTTCTCCACTGCCGAAGGCATGTACGACAGAAAACGTGCCATCACTACCTATCTTGAAAATCACGCCAGCGCCATTTCCCCCGTAGTAGGTGGTGCCGTACAGAGTTCCATCGCTTGCCTGCACGAGTTCCGATGTTGGGTTCTTGCCATCGGCGCAATTGCCATCAGTGCAGAAGCTGTGTAGAACCCTGAATTTTCCTCGCCGCGAGATCCCGTAAACCACGCCACCGCCGTAGGCGCCGCCGTACTCGGCGGTGCCATAGAAGTTGTGATCGCGAGCCTCAATCAAGCCTGCCTCAGGGTTGGCCCCATCCAAACAGCCGTCATTGCCGCAAAACTGGTGAAGCAGGGTCAGGTGGCCGTCAAGGGTGAGCCTGTAGATTGCCCCTGCACCCCCAGGACCATTGCTGGTGGCGGCTCCATAGAGGGTGCCGTCAGTGGTCTGTACTAGCCTTCCGACTGGATACGACACCTCATCAGTGTCCCTGAAGTTATACAAAGTCGACAGTTTGCCGCTCGGGGTGATCTCGAAAACCGTACCCCAGTCGCTGATGCCCCCGAGGGTCGTTGTGCCGTACAAATTTCCGTCTTTTCCTGGTAGCAGCGATGACCTGTAGGGGCCTTCGCCGTTGAAAAAGTTGAAGGCAAAAAGCGTCCTCAAGTTCTGGGCATGCGATCCAGTGACTCCAACAATGCAAACAAAGCAGGAGATGCAGAAATTACTGAGCAGGTTCGCGTTCACAGAAAGCCTCCGCTGAAGAATCTTCAGTCGCAGCGATACCGATCTCGCGCGGAAAAAAATCCAGTCTCAGTCAACTGCAAGGGGAGGAATGCCGCCACTGCTGAGATGATCGACATTCTCCCTCATGCGCGACGCTGCGGTCAAGTGCCGTGACAGAAGACTTTCCTCTCACAGTAAAGCACGCGGCTTTCATTCCTGATCGTTCACCATCCATCGCTCCGTTGAACCACTCGTCCCCCGGTGCTACTCTCCTCTCATCGATGCCTGTTGCCGCGACCTCATCTGCGACACCCCCGACTCCGCTGCAGCGCCTCATTCGGCTGCTGCATTTGCGCATTCCCGAAGTCTGGGTGCGCTTCCTGCTGGCGATTGTCGGACTGATGCTGGCGTTCGCCGCGGCGCTCTTTTCCACCGTGTCACGGGAATCGGGCAATCTGTGGGCCACGCTGATTCTGGCTTCGGCGGCGTTGATGCTCGCCGTCATCGTAGGGTTGACCACTGTGCCCTACCTGGCCCGCCGCGTGGCCGCTGCCCGCATCCGCGACGCCTTCGATTACGACGTGACCCGCGTCGGCATCTTCTACGTGCTTACCGTTCTGGTGATCGGCATTGGCGCGCTCAACACGGGAAACAATCTTCTCTACATCATCGTGGCTGCGATGATCGCCGCCATCCTGGTCTCCGGAATCTTTTCTGCTCTCGATTTGCGCGAGCTCGAACTGGATATCCATCTACCCGAGCATGTTTTCGCCGGGCGCACCACGCTCGGCCGCATTGTGCTGCGCAATCCGCGGCGCTGGCTACCGTCTTTTTCAGTGAGCGTTGTCTCTCTGAAGAAAGACAGTGCGGCAAAATGGCGCTGGACGCCAGCCACATTCGGATTTCCCCCCCGCCGTCCTCCTGCTGAGCAATGGTTCAGTCTGCCCGACCGCAAGCTGCGTCACCTGCGAGAGAACGCAGCGGCGGAGAACATATTCGAGGGGTCCGCCCATTTTCCGTATCTTGCCGCGCGCGGTGAACTCAAGGCCGACCTGCAATTGCAGTTCGATCGTCGAGGCCGCTACCAGCAGGACAGCTTCGGATTGGCCACCCGCTTTCCCTTCGGCTTTCTGGTCAAGACTCGGCGGATCAAACTGCCGCGCCAGATCATCGTTTATCCTCGGGTTGAGCCCACCGACGAATTCTTCGAGATCCTCCCGCTCCTCACCGGAGAGTTTGAGAGCTTTGTGCGCGGACGCGGCAACGACCTTTACCGCATCCGCGAAGCCATGCCGGAGGACTCCGCCCGCCACGTGGACTGGAAAGCGACCGCCAAGTCCGGCTCGCTGAAGGTCAGGGAGTTCAGCCGCGAAGACGAACGCAAGCTGCGCATTGTTTTCGACAACCCGGCACCGGGCACCGTCCCAGTCGAAGTTTACGAACGCGCCGTGTCGCTGGCGGCGTCGCTGGGCTGGCACTTCGCCTCGGCGGACAGCGAGATCTCTTTCGTGGCCAGCGGCTATGAAGGATCGACAGACATTTACCAGTTCCTGGCGTATCTGGCGATTGCTGAGCCGGCCGCGCGGCCCTCCGTGCTGGAGAGCCTGCAACCCTCGCCCGAATACAACATCATTCTGACCACGCGGCCGCACGGCAGCATTCCTACCGCGCTGTGGGCGGGATCGTACTTCGTGTTCATTGGGGAGAAGAGATAGACGGCGCGATCGTTCCGAACCACGCGCTATGGAGATCCCGCAACCTCTGGCAGCTATGTCATCCCGAAACGGGCGAAGCCCGTGAGGGACCTTACGTCAGCGGATGCGCCCCTTGCCGTTCGCAGGATTGCGATCCTGTTTACGGTGGATGAGAGAAGAGTGTTCCGTACGATCCCTCACGGGCTAAAGCCCGTGTCGGGATGACATGGCTTCTTGAGTTTCACGGCAACACAATAAACTTCTTGTTACTCGTCAACGTGCCGCTCGGAGTCGTGACTGTGACGTAGCCGGTGGTTGCACCGGGTGGAACAGTGGCCTCAATCAACGTGTCCGAAACAACTTTGAAGGTCGCTGGAATCCCATTAAAACTGACATCAGTACTTCCGGTGAATCCTTCTCCAAGGATGCCCGACAAACTTCCGATCTTGCCAGCGTTCCTAACGAAAGCAACGAATGGTCGTAGCCCCATATCTAAGCTGTAGATTGTGCCGAAATTGGAACCGCCCTCTTCGGCTGTTCCATAAAACACACCGTTTGTTGCTTGGATCAACCCTGTCGTCGGAAACCTTCCATCGGCGCCTTCGAAGGCGTGCTCGACTGTAAAAGTTCCGTCGCTGCTCAAGCTGTAAATAATCCCGCAACCGTTCGATGGATTGCAGGGCATGTAGCCGCCATAAAACGTAGTTCCATAAAGGCGTCCGTCCGATCCTTCGGTCAACGCCGAACATGGTTCATTTGTTCCGCGGTTGAAGTAATGCAGAGTGGCGAGATTACCTGCCGCTGTCATCCTGAAAAGCGTGCCGAAGTTTTTAGGCCCGCCAGCCTCGGTCGTTCCGTAGAAGTTGCCATCACTGGCTTCGATTAGTCCGCCGGACGGAAATCTCCCGTCTCCTCCCCAGAAGAAGTGGAGAATTGTAAGTGTCCCACTAGGAGTAATTTTGAATATCGTCCCGTAGGTCGATGCGCCTTCGAGAGTTTCTCCATAGAAATTTCCGTCAATGCCTTGCACCAACCTGCCCATTGGAATATTGCCATCGGTGCTTTTGAAACGGTAAAGAGTATTGAAGCTGCCATCCTGGGCGAGTTTGAACACAGTCCCGCACCCGTCGCTACATGCACCTCCTCCGCCGTGTCCTGTAGTTCCATAGAATGCCCCGTCTATTCCCTGCACGAGCGCATTCGGAAAGGAGCCATCGGAACACCCATTCTGGTCGGGACAGAAGTCGTAGAGTACCGTAATCACGCCTGCGGGATTCATCTTGAAGATCGTCCCTGAGTTGTAGAGACCCGCACCCACAGTCGTCCCATAATAGTTCCCGTCACTTGCTAACAGGAGTGCGGCCTGTGGGCTTGCGCCCTCTTCACTATCTAGGCCCTGTGCGGTCATTCTGCCCAACGGAGTAATTTTGAAGATGGTGCCGCAACCATGCCGACCGGGGCAGTCGAGGTGCCCGCCCATGAACGCAGTTCCGTAAAGATTTCCGTCAAGGCCCTGAATCAGAGGTGCAGAAGGCTCAGCACCGTTCGTGCCGTTGAAGTCTGCCAGCGTGTTAAACACCTGCCCGTGCGCAACGCAGTTTGCTAATGCAATCAACAGTAGTGTCGAAAGCGTGCCTCTTAAGCATTGCAGTGGAGTCATGTAGAAGTCCTCCCTACGCTTCAGCGATCACTTCGTAATCACCGTAAACGTCCCCTGACTAAATCGCGACTTCGTCCTTGAGGTGTGTTATTCGGAGCGCACAAATTGTCCGTCCATCGGCATAGGCGGTCAAGAGACGAACGACTCACGCTCATCTCCAGTTCCGGAACCGTGGCCCGGCCAGGCATTCCCAAACCAGACTGCGGCCTCGCCAGGCCGCATGGACGGGTCAGGAGACCCGTCCCCACACAACCGTTTTTGGAACCCTAGGGGAGTCTTTCTCTCAAATACTGTAATTTCCCTCTTTCCCCGGTCCCTGGTTTCGTCATATACTCCGCCCGTTGCGTGTCCCCCGATCTTGGAGGTGAGGCGTGTACATCCACGAACTGATTAACAACCAGGAAATGTACCGGGCCGATTCTGGCCAGACCGTGCTGGAAGTGGCTCAAGCCATGGTGTCACGCAACATCGGAGCCGTTCCCGTGGTCCGGGACGGCCTGCTGGTGGGCATTTTCTCGGAACGCGACCTGATGAGCCGTGTGGTCGCGCAGGGCCTCGATCCGCGAACCCTTCGCGTCGACGACGTCATGACCGCCGATCCGCTCAGCGTGAGCCCCACTGAAACTGTAGAACACTGCATGGTCCTGATGCGGCACCACGGCTTCCGCCACCTGCTCATCTGCGAAGGGAAGCAATTGGTGGGCATCGTCTCATTGCGAGACATTCTCCTGCATGATCTTTCCGAAAAGGACTACGAAGTGCGCATGATGCGCGCCTACATCCAGGCTGCACCCTGACAGCGACGCTTCAGAACCGCAACCGCTGTCCCGTTGTATGACAAGCGAGCAACTAGCCGCCCAAACCTCATTTCCAACCTTTGGTAACCATTACCTGGCAGTTACTTTGGTTCATTGACCCTCCATTTAAACCTGTTAATGTTTGGTCAGTCCCCGTGAACGGCAAAATCCAACTTGCGCTGTGGATCTCCCATCCTGCCTTAGAGTTGGCCCTGGCGGGAATCATGTTCTGGCGTAGGATCAACCGGGCTTTTCCCGTTTTTTTCTCATACCTCATTGCAGAAGTGCTGATGTTCGGGTTTCTGTTCCCGGCCCACCAATACGGGAGCTATGCTGTCTATTTCTACGGGTATTGGATCACGGCGTCCGTCAGCCTGGTGCTCGGATTCCTGGTCATTCACGAGGTTTTCCTGGAAGTGTTTCGCCCTTATCACACCCTTAAAGACCTGGGTAATGTGCTGTTTAAGTGGGCAGCGTTGGTCATGATCTTCGTCGCGGTGGTGGTAGCAGCGGCCAGCCCGCCGGAAAGTTCTCCGCTGGTAGCGGCGGTGGTGACGGTGCAACGCTGCGTGCGGCTCATCCAGTGCGGTTTGATCCTCTTTCTGCTGGTCTTTTCGCAGTACTTGGGAGTCTCCTGGAAGCAGCATAGCTTCGGGGTGGTTCTGGGATTCGGCGGCTACGCCAGCATTGAATTGGCCGGGAACGCGCTGCACTCAGGCGGGCAGATCAGCACCCCGTTCAACGGCTTCATGAACGCACTGGCTTACAGCCTTGCCATCCTGACCTGGGTTGGATACGCGATTTTCAAAGCCCCCGACACGAGGGCAGCAGCCGCGGCCTTTGCTTCCCAGCGCTGGGAGCAGAGCCTCACCGATCTGCACAGTCCGGTGGGCGGAAATTCCTTGATTCCCATGTTCGAAGGCATGGTCGAACAGGCTTTCTCGCGTTCCGTATCCGTGGAAATCGAGGCACCCGGCCCGAAGACGCCAGCCCGAAAAGGGCCGACCTCGTCCAAAGAGGAGCCTGTCTACTCGCAGCCGCGCATGCGTTCGCAGGGATAAGCGCCCTCGCGAAGAGCCAAATCGATAAAAACCACGGGTCACCCCGCCGGTAGCCGCTTTCCCGTTTCGAATTCCGAACAAACTTCGTCAACGTGCGATTCGATTTGACACGCCCAGTATAATCTTCCCCATTAGGGTTTCCGCTCCCAGGGGACCCGCACAAGGAGAACGATCCATGAAACGTGCGATCAGGATGCTACTCCTGATGGTAGGTTTGCTGTGCGCTTACAACTCATTGGCGACCCCAATGACATCTGACGGCGCACCTCCACCGTACTGTCCGCCGTCGCGTCCGAACTGCGACAAGTAAGGTGGAACTGTAGTTTCCGAGGCTGTATACGGATCCAAAACTTCCGTAGGCTGACATCGCTCCGAGCGAGGTCAGCCTCATTTTTTTGCTTAGGCGGCGCGGAGTGCGTGGCTCAGGCGCTGGCGGACCTGTTCCGGATCCGTGATCGGAGTTTCGCAACTGAAGTTTGAGCAGATGACCGCGACGGTTTTCCGATCCTTGACGGCGGGAAGCAGTGGGATTGTAGCTGCAAGCGCCGGCGGCAAGTTCTGGGCAACCGCGTGATCAAACGGCAATTTCAACACGCTCTTACAAAATGAAAACTGTGCCTTGGCAGCGGCATAAAGATCGCTCGCTCTCTGGTCTTCACCCAGCACGACGATTTGAGTGTGCGCTTGCGAGAAGTGTACGGCTGCGATGCCATAGGTGGCTGCGAATAGCCCGTACTTGGCGGCAACCCCGGCCAGAACCTCGAGCGTCTGCTCGGCTTTGTCACGATAAGCTGCGTCATTCGTGTAGGAATAAAGCCGCATGAGCGCAATTGCGGCGGCTGAATTTCCCGCCGGCGTGGGAGAGTCCTGAAACGGTTTACGCCGTGTTCCGAGCACTCCCAGAGCGCTGCCATCCTCATTGGCGCGAGTATCAAAGAACCCGCCGGCAGTTGCATCGAAGAAGCCGGAGATCATGGCGTCGGCAATGCGTTGCGCGAAATTGAAGTAGCTAAGATCGGCGGTCGCTTCAAAGGCATCCAGACAGGCGATTGCCGTGAACGCATAATCATCCAATACGCCGGGCACTCTGCGCCGCTCGGCTTCAGCGTCGGAGTAAGCGAGCACGTGTAGCAAGCCTTCGTCAGCGTGCCAGGCCTCCGCTAAAATGCGATCGAGCGAGCGGAGAGCGAACTGCCGAGCTTTGTCGAGGCCCAGGACTTTGCCAGCTTCCAAGTAGGCGGAAATGCAAAGCGCATTCCAGCCGACGTAAAGCGTTTTGTCGACATATGGCGTCGGGCGCTTCAAGCGCGCGGCATACATCTTGCTCTTCGCCGAATTCAGCAATGATTCGACCTGGGAAGGCTCGCGCTCCAGGCGTTTGGCGATTTCTTCGATGGAAGCGCGCACAAATAACACGTTTTTGGCCGGGTTGTGATGCATCTCGCCGACTTCGTGGATGTCATAGCGAAGAGACGCGACGCGGGCTTCCTCGTCGGTGAGAACGGACTGCGCCTCGCCTAGCGTCCAGGTGAAATAATCGCCGTCGTCGTCCATCGAATAATCGGCATCCTGCGAGGCGTAGAAGCCGCCGTGCGCGCGGTCGGTCAGCCATTCGTCCATCCAGCGAACGATGTCGCGGGCGACATGGGCAAAGAATTCTTCACCCGTGGCCTGATACGCGTGAACGTAATTCTTCAGCAGTTCAGAGTTGTCGTAGGACATCTTTTCGAAGTGGGGCACAATCCAGCGCTCGTCAACCGAATAACGATGAAATCCGCCGGCCAGTTGGTCGTAAACACCGCCGCACGCCATTTTTTCGAGCGTGGTGACGATCACGTGGCGAATTTTTTCGTCCCCCGTGCGCGAGTAACGATTGATCAGGAGATCCAGCGCGGAAGGGTGGGGGAACTTGGGGGCGCTGCCGAAGCCGCCGTGCTCAGAGTCGAACATGTCGAGCGCGGATTTCACGATGTCATCGATAATCGCTGAAGAAAATGTTCCGCTCTTGCCGGCAAAAGACTCGGCGTGAGCGATGGCGGCCTCTACCATCTTTGCCTGCTCGGTGACATCGGAATTCTTCTCGCGATACGCGTCCGAGATAGCCAGCAACACGCGCTTGAAACTCGGGCGGCCATAGTGATCGTCGGGGGGGAAGTAGGTGCCGCCGTAAAACGGCCGGCCGTCGGGGGTGAGAAATGCGGTAAGAGGCCATCCTCCCTGGCCGCTGATGGAACTGATGGCGACCTGGTAGCGGCTATCGATATCGGGACGCTCATCGCGATCGACCTTAACCGCGATGAAACGTTCGTTGACAATCTGCGCGATCTCCGGGCTGTCATAAGACTCACGGTCCATCACGTGGCACCAATGGCACCACACCGCGCCAATGTCGAGCAGGATCGGCTTATTTTCGCGCTGTGCCACGGCGAAGGCTTCCTGGCCCCACTCGTGCCAGCGGATGGGCTGATGCATGGCCGACCGCAGATAAGAGGAAGAGGCGCGGGAGAGGGCATTGAGGGTGTCGGTCATCGTCCTAGTCTATCGGTTTTCTGATCCAGGCTCCTCCTTGATTGCAAAAGACAGCAACAACTATGGCAACTTGGCGAGCGCCGCGGCAAACTTATCCGTCACGGCTTCGAATCCCTTTTCCGTGGGATGAAGCTCGTTGCCCCACCAGTCGCGGTAATCTGCCAGGTTATTGGAAAGAGTGTGACGCAAGTCAATGTAGATCACATGGGCGAGGTCAGGATGCGTGGGGATGGACTTCACCATTTCATTAAATTGATCCATCAGGTCTTGCATCATCTGGACTCTCTGTCCGAGGTCCTCGAAATTCTTTTCGCGGAAGCCGGGGTCGAGCCACGGGCCCGGAAACGGCCATCCTCCCAGGAAGCCCCGTCCATCCGGCACCGGATAGTCGTAGCCATGCACCAGGATCGGCACGATCTTGCCGGGAAAAGACTGCTGGCAAAGATGGGTGATACTCATCAGCATCTGTGAATAGGCAGTCAATATCCGTTGATTCAAAACTCCGTCCACCACTTCCTTGTCCCAACCGGCGATGGGCGAAAACGCATTGTTCAACAACATGCCGAACTCGTTGCCGGCAACGTCGTCGCCGCCACCTGACACGAGCACTGCCTTGGGCACGACTCCTCTGGCTTGAATCTTCTCCAGCTTGCGGGCGAAGTCGTCGAGTTGGCCTCCGGCATAGGCCATTTTCTCGATCGGGTCTCCCTTGTGCGCGGTCGATTCCACGTTGTAACCGTGAAGGTCCTCGAGCAGCTTCAATACGTCGTGAAGCGGATAGTCGAACCAGGAGTCTCCCGCGGCGGCAAGAAATCCGGCGGTCTCGAAGGTTGCCGCGGACTCCGCGAGGCCCGGCACAGCCAGTTGGATTCGCATTGCGGCCTTCTTCGGGTTGGCTTTCAAGGCGGCAGCCCGACGCGCGTGGGCCACGCTCCGCCGCGCCAGAATCTCCTCCGCTTTCTTGCGTCCGGCTTGCAATGCGGCGTTGATGTCGTTCTCGAGTGTCATGGGAATCTCCTTACTTCGGGCATAGCGTCGATTTCGTTGTAATAGGAGAGCGGGGAAACAGTATACGACGACTCAGGAGAGTGCGGAATTCTCAGGCGAGCTGTTGGGGAATTGTAAAGAAATCCGCTGGACACGATATCGGCCAGTGGGGTATAACGTTCAGCATTTCGCTGTACGACGAACATCAGTTTGACCGCGAGTAAAAAGGGAAGTAATCACATGAATAGAATGATCGGGTCATCCGCTGCCATAGCTCTTCTGTTGGCAGTGGGTTGCGGCGGGGGCGCCAGCAACACCAACAACAACGACAAGAGCGGAAATTCGAACAGCTCGCAGGGGCTCTCGGGACCCTATGAATTTGTAGCTGTATCTGGCGAGCCGAATGGCGAGACGACGCTGATCGACGTGAACTTGGTTCCAAGTGGGGCCAATATGAGCGCGAGTGGACCTAACAACATTCAAGTGGCCACTTATTTGCACAAGACGTGGTACGTGAATGGCAAGTGTGCCGTGGGACAGGACAGTACGTTGACGGGCACGGTCAGCGGCAACAACGTGACTTTTACGTTCAGCCAGGGTCAGAACAGTTTTTCCGGGCAGGGAACACTGGATGGCACGAATTTGTCTGGAACGTATTCGGCAAAGTCGGGGTCGTGTACTGATTCTGGAACCTTCACCGGGAAGCCGGTATCCGCGCTGAGCGGCACATTTGCCGGAACTTTGGAACTTCCTATCGGTATAGATCAAGTGAGCGCCACCTTGACCGAAACGCAGTCCAGTGCGCTGAGTGTGCAAGCAACCCTATCCGGTGCAGACAGCGGCACCTTCACATTCTCCGGTACGGCGGTCGGCAACGTTGCGTATGTTTCGGGGACCGTGGACGGGAACCCCGTACAATTCTTCGGCTACTTCGACAAAGAGGGAACTTACACGGGAACGCCGAATTCGATTGCATGTTTCGACGATTACAGCCTGGCCTACGAAGGACTCCTCGTGAAGCAGTGAGAACGGACTCCGACTCCGTAGCCCCTCTAATCTCGTGCTAGAATCATCGGCTTCGTGAATCACTGGGGAGCCCCGCATGAGAAAATTTGCTTGTCTTCTGTTGCTTGCGTTTTTTGCCGCTGTCCAATCTCTAAGCGCTCAGACGATCGTGGTCAAAGCTGGCCACCTGATAGATCCCGCGGCCGGAACAGTTGCCCATAATCAGACGATCCTTATCCAGGACGGGAAGATCGCTTCGGTCGGGGCAAACACTGCACCCGCCGACGCCCAGGTGATCGACCTGTCCAACGAATGGGTAATGCCGGGATTGGTGGATGCGCACACGCACATCACGCTCGATGTTCCGCCCAGCCCGCCGGGTGAGTCTCTGATGGATTCGATTCTCCTGAAGGAGAGCACGGGGCTGCGAACGGCGCGTGGCTTGTATAACGCAAAGATGGCCCTGGACGCTGGATTCACCGCTCTGCGCGACGTCGGGAACAATGGTAACTATGCCGATATTGCGGTCCAGCAAGCAATCGACAAAGGCTGGTTTCCCGGGTCGACGGTGATCGGAACCGGAAAGATTATCGGCCCGTTCGGAGGCCAGTCGCATGGCTACGCGCCGGAGCAGGTACATTTCTGGAATTTTGAGTACATCGATGCCGACACGCCCGACGAGATTCGGAAAGCTGTTCATCAAAATATTTATTACGGAGCGAGAGCGATCAAGTTGGTTGCGGATAATAGCGCCTTCCACTACACGGAAGCTGACATCCATGCGGCTGCGGATGAGGCGCACCGCGCCGGCCTGGCGGTGGCGGTGCACGTTTACGGCGGCCAGGCTGCTCGCGATGTCATCAACGGCGGTGCCGACTCCGTCGAGCACGGGTTCACGCTGGATGACGACTTGCTGAAGTTGATGAAGGCCAAGGGGACATATCTCGTGGGAACGGATTTTCCCTACGAACACATCGTCGCGCTCGGATCATTGATGGCGGGCACGCCGCGTGAGAATGCCGACAGGATCATTGATCGCCTGCATCGCGCACACGTGATCGGAGTAAAGATGGCATTCGGATCAGATACTGTTTCCGACCTGCCGGGAAAGACCCGCATCGACATGGTCTTCGATTATCTGGATGTCTGGAAGCAGGCCGGAATTCAGAATGCGGACATCTTGCGCGCGTGGACGACCAACGGGTTCGATCTGTTACGGCTTTCCGATAAGCGCGGACCCATTGTCGCAGGTCATGCGGCGGACATGATCGCCTTGCCGGCGAATCCGCTGGATGACATTCAAGTCTTGCGCAAGGTGAACTTCGTGATGCGAGACGGGAAGGTAATAAAAAAGCCATAGGATCGGCCGCCACGCCTCACGCAGGAGCATGGGCCAACGAGGCGTGGGGCGGTGCTACCGCCTCAACAGCCACATAAGCCATCCTGCGGCGAAGACGCCACCAACAAACATAGCGAAGCAATAGAGGCCGTAGCGGACCTGTTCGCGAGTCGTGCTGCGCTGGGTGATTCCAAATACTACGGACGCGAAGACAGCAAACAGCACGGCAGCGGTGAAGTGAGAGAGCGCGAGGTTCACGGCTTCTTTCCAATCGCGATGTGATAAGCGTCGGCGACGCTGATGAAATTGAGCAAGCCCGCCACGATCAAATATTTGGTTCCATAGTCAGCCGTGGCATGTGAAATCATGCCCTGGCCCCAATTCATCGCTTGCGAAACGATATACAGCCCGCCGGCGCCCACGTCGCCGACAAATCCCAGAATATCGAGAATGTCGCCGCCGTTAGGCTGATAGATGTGTCCCTGCATCGCCAGGCCAAGCAGAAACATGGTGACAATCGAAACCATGAGCAGGATGCCGCGGATCCACCGCTTCTGAATCAGATGCCCGGCCCCGGGGATCAGCCAGCCAATCGCCGGCGCGAGCACCGACTTCATGGTCGGCGCCGCAGGAGCCTCAGCCGTACTTGCTTCTTTCTTAATTACTGGAGTATTTGCCATTCAGATCAGTACAAGCTCGCGTTGAATTTTACCTGTAACTTCAGCGGTCTTGGGACGCACCAGCATGTTTACTTCGCTGCGCACGCCGAACTCGGGGAGATAAATCCCGGGCTCGATGGAGAAGCATGAGTTCGGCAGAATGCGGCGCTCGTCGTGAATTTCCAGATCGTCCATATTGGCGCCGTTGGAGTGGACTTCAGTGCCGATGGAGTGGCCGGTGCGATGGATGAAGTAGTCTCCGTAGCCGGCTTTCTTGATGTGATCGCGGACAGCGCGGTCGACTTCCCATCCGGCAATAGCGCGGCCACCGTTTATAGCATCGGTAACCGTCTTGACCCCGGCATCGCGTGCGCCGGTCACAATAGTGAAGACCTCGCGCATGCGATCAGAAGGAGCCTTGCCGACATAGCCGGTCCAGGTGATGTCGTAGTACACGGCGGTCGGAGTGTTTTTCTTTGCCCAGACGTCGAGCAGAACAAAATCGCCTTCGCGGATCGGCGCTGAGCCTTCGGCATGCGGCTCGTAGTGCGGGTTTCCGCTGTTGGCGTTCACGGCCACGATGGGCGGATCGTCCGTCGTGAGATTTTCGCGGCGAAACGATTCCATGAACCACTGCTGAATCTGGTATTCGGTGCAGCCGCCGTTGCGCACGCGCCGTCCGATTTCTTTGAAGGCTTCCGCGGTGATGGTGTCAACCGCATCGCGCGCGGCGTAGTGAGTTTGAATCTGATCGTCTGTCCATGTGGCTTCGAACTGGGCGACGAGGTCGGCAGAACTCACGACATTCTTGCCGAGGCCGCGAATCATCTCGAGCGTGCCGCCGTCCACCATGGAGATCGTGAACACCAGATTGTTGGACGAGTACTGCATGGCAATGTCGCGATAGGCCGCCAGCATTGCCTTAATCTGATCGAATAATTCCTGCCAGCCGGAATATTGCCGCACTTCTCCGGGAAGAGAATCAAGGTGATGGGACTCGATCCGATGAACCAGCTTGACGGGATTGCCGTAGGCCGGAATCAGGTAATACCAGCGACGCGTGACCATCAGGCTATTGGGCAGGCCGAGTACGCGGTAAGCAATGGGATCGCGATGATGGTGATCGTAAAAAAGCCAGCCGTCGATGTTGCGTTCACGCAGAGCAGACTGAATGGCGGGAAGGTTCATGGGCAAATGACTATTCTAAACAAGAGAGACGATTTGGGCGAATGAGGTGGATCAAACCCAACCACGGAGGACACAGAGGAACACTGGGAAGGCCGAAAAATGGAAATGGCCCCGTCGCCGGAGCCATCCACGTACGCGTAACTCATTACTCTGTCCGCAGCAAGTATCGGCAGTTCCCTTGGTGCTGTCAAGTCACTTTCTACCTACATACTTCCTTCCACATGAAATCTGGGGAAAACCCCGACTGGCGGGCGGTTCGGGGCGGCTTATCCACAGGCGAGAATGGTTTTTCTGGTGCGCGCGGGCAAAGTTTCGCAGGCCGTCCGGAGCACTAGTCGTGGGGATTTTTTCGCGATTGTCTCCAGATATGGAGCCGTCCGCCTGGGGTCGAACTTAGCGGTTTCGCGGAGCAGCCACCCCAGGCCCTTTTGCACCATGTCGTCTTCGTCGGAAAGCAGCAAGGCGGTCAGCCGCTGGATCTCTTTAAAGAACATCCGTTGGCGGGCGCCCCGGATCAGGGCGACACTGGCGGCACGGCGATGCCAGCGATTCGGAGATTTTGCCCAGCGGAAAACCGCGCGACTGCGGACGGGTTTGGCGGCGACCATAGGGGAGATCAGGTAATAGACCAGCCCGTCGTGGTCGGCCCAACTGCTGACGCGGGAGAGCCAGGACTCAAAGAGACGGAATTCGGCGTCGCCAAACCTGTCAGTAAGAGTTTCTAGCAGAAGAACTGCGAAAACTCTCTCCTCCAACACGCGTCCGGTGAAGAGCTTGTTGGCAACTTCCAGCAGGAAGGGAAGCCCTTTTTCCTTCAAAAGCGTTCGGCGGACCCGGACCGCGACCCTGCGCAACTCAGCTGTGTACCAGCCGCGCGACTTGATCTCTTCCTTGAAGAACCACTGGACGTCTTCCGAATGCGGGGCTGAGCCGCCGTCTTTGAGCAGTCGGCGGATGTGGTCGGCAATCGCTGATGACGTTGGCTTCTTGCTGGGCATTGCGCGTTTGGCTTCGGGTTTTCGGTTCCGGGCTTCAGGGCTCTAGGCGCCAGGCCTTTGGTGAAACCATCTTATTGTTCTAGTCTGCAACCGGGCGTCTGATTCCCGCTGACTCCCGACTACCCAGTCCTAGTCGTAGTCTTGTCATATATCCACAGCGCCGCTGCTGTCGCCAGCCCCACGCCACTGACCACCCACCACAACCGTTCCGGCTGGTGGGTGACTTCGCCGAAGTGATGCAGCAGGGTCCCGCCGAACCAGCCGCCGATCAGCGAGCCGATGCCAATGGGAAGAAACGCAAAACCCATGTACGTGCCTTGCTGACCAGGCGGCGCCAGACGCGAGATGTACTCGTAATACGGCGGCTGTTGCGTGATTTCCCCGAGCGCCAGGACGAAGATAGACAGAATCGCTGCCCAAATCGTGGGATGAAACGCCAGGATCAGCCACGAAACCGAAGTGATCACCGTGCCCAGGATCACTGCCTGAAACGAGGGAATTCTGCGCGTCAGGTATCCGATCGCCAAAGTCAGGCCGATTACAGTCAGACCGTCAGTGACCAGAATCTTTTCAACGTCAGCCTCCGGGTTGATGAACTTGTGAATGTAGCCCGGCAAGCTGATGTATTGCTGCCAGAAGACGATCCAATAGCCGGTGAAGAGCACCAGGAACCACATGAAGCGGCTGATGCCGGCGAGGACCAGGGCCAGCAGTGCCACCCAAATCCACCAGGGAACATTCACGCTCGGGTAGATCCAAAGGCCGATGCGGAGCAAAAGTGCGACCAGCAACACTGGCAGGACCAGGCGGTAGCTGCCGAGCACCACGCAGAAGTTCTTTGCGACCTCGGCGACCGACGGTGGTGGGGCATCGCCCGGCTTGCGCGGTTCGCGGAAGAACAGCATCACTACGAAGAACATCACAAACACACTCACCGCGGAGACGCGGTACACGTTCTCGACGCCAAGGTGGCGATGCGTCCAGGAGGCGGCCAGAGGTCCGGCGGCTCCTCCCAGGTTCACCATCGTGTAATAGATGGAATAGCCGACGGAGCGAACGTTTTCTTTCGAGGCCCGAGCCGTGGTTCCTACCACGCAGGGCTTGACCATCGCGATGCCGAGCGCCGGCAAAATGAGAATGACTCCAACGAACAAGCTGAGCGGGACGGCATTGCGAATGGGCGAGAGCCAGGGCGCGCCAATCGATCCGATCAGAAAGTAGGCGACCGCCAAAATCAGGTAGGCCGTGGCCAGGGCGCGGCGGAAGCCAAGGCGGTCGGCTGTGGCGCCCCCAAAGATCGCCAGGAACCACACCATGCCGCCGAAAATGCCGGTGAGCGTGCCGGTCTGCTCGGTGGAGAAATTCAGGCGCTCCTGCAGATACAGGGCCAGAGAAGCGAAAGCTCCGTAGTAAGCGAGCCGCTCGAAAATCTCGCTGATGTTGGCGATCCAGAAGGGAAGTTCGAAGCCGGTGCGGATTTCGTGAAGGCGTTCACGGAAGCTCAATGGCCGTTCCTGGATCTGTGGTTTCGCAGTTGTCATCGGCGCGCCTTCTTCTTGGACGTTTTGCGCTTGGCTTTCAGAAATTCGGTGAATCGGATGCGATTGCCGAATGGATCAATAACGCCCATTTCCTTGGCGTTCCAGGGGCGTAACTCGACTCCCGGCCGAAAATACTTGTACTTTTTGCGGCTCAGTTCGCGATGAAATTCTTCAATTCCTGTTACGACGACCATGAGAGCCGCGCCCGGGATTCCGTCGCCGTAGTGCTCGCTCAAATGTAAAACTATATCGCCGCGCGAGACCTGCATGTAGAGCGGTGTGTTGGGCTCAAAGCGGTGTTCCCAGTCGATCTTGAAACCGAGGAAGTCGCAATAGAACTCTTTCGCCTTGCGCTCGTCGAGGATGCGGAGAATGGGGACTGCGCGCTTCAACCTTATGGACATTTTCAGTATTTCAACCGTTGCCGAAGTTCGTCGGCAGACAACCCGGCAATACGAATCACTTTTCTACGGCTGGTCTCGCCGGACGCTATGGTAATGGAGGAACGCGGAAGGTTCAAAAGGTTTGCGAAGAATTCGATGCAGGCTTCATTGGCACGGCCTTCGACCGGAGGGGCCGTGAGCGCAAGTTTCAGAGCGTCCCCGAGATCGCCAGTGATGGCGTTTTTTCTGGCTCTTGGCTGGACTTTGACGGCGAAAGTCAGCCCGGAACTTGTCTGCTGGATGGGAATCATGCGCGTGGGAAGTGTCTCACAAAGCAGCAGTCAGGAGTCGGTATGTCATCTTGAGCGGAATGGTGGACTCGCGGAGCGAAGCCACCATGTAGTGGAAAGATCCCTAACAGTAGCGCAGGCTCATCGAGGAATTCTCTCAAGAGAATTCCTAACCGGAGTTGGGAGATCGAAATGGAGTAGGGTTCCTTCGACTACATTGATCGCGCGCAAGCACGAGATCAATTTTGCTCAGGATGACAAGGGATAAATGGGCGTTTTTCGCTCTCCGAAAATAGATGTTCCGACCCGCACGCAGGTCGACCCCTCTTCAATCGCGACTTCGAAATCGTGCGACATGCCCATGGAAAGAACGTCCATGCCTATCTTCGGCAATTTGCGCCTGGCGATCTCGTCGCGCAGCTTCCGCAGGTGCCGGAAGTAGGGTCGGGCTTGTTCCGGATCCTCGGTGAACGGCGGAACCGTCATCAGCCCGAGAAATTCGAGATGGTCGAGCTTGGCAGCTTCGAGGAGAATTTCCTGGAACTCTTTCGAGTCCGGCGCCACGCCGGTTTTCGCCGCCTCTCCACCCACATTGAGCTCAATCAGAACGCTGAGCTTTTTCCCCAGCTGTTCCGCGGACGTGTTGAGGCGCTGTGCCAGTTTGAGAGAGTCAACTGAATCCACTGCGCCGAACAAGTCGGCGGCTTTTCCGGCCTTATTGCTTTGCAAATGACCGATCATATGCCAGGCGGCGTCGTTCAGATCTACGAGGGCCTCAGCTTTGCCGGTAAACTCCTGGACGCGATTCTCGCCAAATAGCCGCAGTCCAGCTTTGTAGGCTTCGCGAATGCGCTCTGGCGGATGAGTCTTGGTGACCGCCATGAGCGCGATTTCTTCTGGCTTTCGTGCCACCTTGCGGGCGGCTCGAGCGATACGTTCCTGTATTTCGGTAATATTTTGGGAAATTGACACTAGAAAATCATAACCACAGAGGGCACAGAGGACACAGAGGTTTTTTCTCTGTGCTCTCCTTAGCCGCTGTGGTTAAAGAGGATCCTTCGCTTTGCTCAGGATGATCGCGGCTGGGCTCTGAGATCCCTCGTTGCACTCGGGATGACGGCGCGCGACTCCCGCTTCGCTCACGCAGATCCTTCGCTTTGCTCAGGATGACCGCGGCTGGGCTCTGAGATCCCTCGTTGCACTCGGGATGACGGCGCGCGACTCCCGCTTCGCTCACGCCGCGCAAACGCCGTCACATGATGGCGGTTGGCGGAGCGGGCTCATCCGGGCTGCCAGCATTTGATAGCGGCACACGCATCATCACGAAGATCAGCAACGCAAGGCCGATTAAGCCTGACAAGGCAAAGTCGCCCAAATCGATGTGCCACAGCTCGTGATTGCTGCCCACGATTCCGGCAATCACCAATCCGCACAACGCTTCGCCGGCAATCAATCCAGACGCTGTCAGCACGCCGGCGTTATCGACGCGCGCCTTCTGCGCGTCGTTGTAGCCGCGGCGGTCACGAGCCTTGTCGGTGAACCAGCGAATGATGCCGCCCACAAAGATCGCAGACGTCGTTTCCAGCGGCAGATACATGCCGACGGAAAACAGCATCGGACTCTTCACTTCGACGAGGATCATGGCGAAACCAAGCAAAATGCCGACAACCACTAGTGGCCAAGCCATGTTTCCGCCAACGATTCCTTGGGCCAACATCGCCATTAATCCGGCTTGCGGCGCGGGCAGCGCGGGGCTTCCGAAGTGGTAAGCCTTGTCCAGAATCATCAAGGGGAAGAACAACACGAGGGAGGCGACGATGCTGCCGATGATGTCGCCGACCTGCATCTTGGACGGCGTTCCGCCGAGGATGTGACCGGCTTTAAGGTCTTGCAACATCTCACCTGCAACAGCGGACGAAACGCAAACCACCGCCGCCACTCCCAGAACGGCCGCGACCCCACCGATGCCGGAAACGCCCAGCGCGACCATCAGCAACGCTGCGACCACCAGCGTACACAAGGTCAGACCGGAGATTGGGTTGTTGGAAGATCCGATCATGCCGACGAGGTTGCCAGAGACGGCTGCGAAGAAAAATCCGAGAACAATCATTACTGCCGCGGCAACGATGGCGCCCGCGACAATCTTATTTCCAGTCAGATTGTGTGCATTGGCAATGAAGTAGTAATAGAGGCCAATCATCGCCAGAAACACCACTCCAACCCCGAGAAAAACTACCTTCGCATTCAGATCGCGGTCGGTGCGGTCGGTGGCTTGGTGGGCTTCTGCCGATTTCTTCAGATCAGAAACCGCCCGTCTCATGCCCACCCCGAGTTGCTTGCGCATGCGGAAGAGCGTGAAACCAGCTCCGACCAACATGCCGCCCACGGCGATCGGCCGAACAATGGAGAACCACACGCTAAAGGCGATTCCGGCCCAGTATGCAGCTTCACTCGTGCCCGGCTGCATCGGCGGCAAATTCGGGCCCAGGAAATAAACGAGAAGCGGAACCATGAGGCCCCAGGCGAGCACGCCGCCCGCGAAGTTCAACGATGCCAGTCGCGGGCCAATAATGTAGCCGACTCCCAGATACGCCGGGCTTACAGCAGGTGAGGTGAAGGCAGTCATGCCGCCGGTGGCCAGAGTGGGTGCGGCCGCGCCGCGTCCCAAGCGCAATCCTGCTGGCATTCTCGGAATGTTCACCAGCATCTGCTTGGTGTACCAGTAAAGATTGATCTGCGAGAGGAAGTACATCAATCCACCAAAGCCCATGTTGGCGAAAAGAATCTTCGCAGCCTTAGAACCCTGCTGTCCTGCTTTATGAATTTCGGAGGCGGCGACGGATTCCGGGAAGGGAAGGTCGGGATCCTCCACCATTACCCTGCGCAGTAGCGTGACAAAAAGAACGCCCAGCAGGCCGCCGATTCCCATCAAGGCGACGGATGGCCAGTACTTGTCCGTACCGAGGCTCGGCCACAGGCCCGCCAGCACAAACGCCGGAATGGTAAAAACAGCGCCGGCCGCCACGGATTCGCCAATCGCGCCGACGGTTCGCGCGATGTTTTCCTCGAGCAGCGATCCCTTCATCAGCCGCAGGATTGACATTCCGATGACCGCGGCCGGATAAGTGGCGGCGATCGTCATGCCCGCCTTCAGGCCGAGATAGGCATTGGCAGCGCCCAGGATGCCGGTCATGATCATTCCAAGGAAAACGGCGCGGAAGGTAAACTCCCGCATCTCCATATTTTGCGGCACGTAGGGCTGATACTTTTTCTTCGGGGCCGAGACGGTTTGGGTGCTCATAAAAGGGGTCCTCTTAAATGATCAGGGCGTTTTTTCATAAAAACTTGAGACGGCGCAAGTTAGCACGTGCGGCGCTCATATTACAAGTGTGATGCGCAGGCGACGGCAGAAAGTCGGGCACGGAAGGCAAAAAATAAACCATCGAAGGAACAGAGGCACACAGAGCCGATGACGATGACTTCGCGAGGTTACGAACCTGATGCATTTTGGGAATGATCCACAAGCTTTATCGGACGCGCATTGCGCGGGGATTCGGAGGCCGTTATACTGATGGAGATTCGCCCGGTTGGAGCTACCGCAGTCTCGGCTGGGCGAGGGAGGATCGTCTTCAGCAGTAGTACGAACCCATCTCGGGTAACCGAGGCCAGGGATGCGAAGCCGCAGGAGCGGCTTTTTTCCTCCATGGTTTCCGGTGTTAGCGGCCTTGCCGCCGCCCTCTTTGCCACGCTGTTTCCAGCCGATTGTCGTCTCTGCGGAAGTCCCCTGTTGAACATCTCACGCTTGCCGGTATGTGAGTTATGTCTTGCGGACATGCGGCCGATCTCGGAAGCGATCTGCGCGATCTGTGGTGAACGCATGAAGGGCTTCGCAGCGTCTTATGATGAGTGTGGCGAGACGCGCTGCGGGTTGTGCCGCCGGCTGGAACCTCCCTTCGTCAGGGCTTCGGCGTATGGAAGCTACGAAGGTGGACTGCGAGAGCTCATTCATCTGCTGAAATACGAGGGCGTACGACCCGCGGCTGGGGTGCTGGGAAGAATGCTGGCTGCGGCGGTCACCGACTTGCGGCCTTCGTTTGACGAGAATGGCATGTTGGTTGTTCCGGTGCCGCTGCATCGAAGCAAGTCTCGGCAGCGAGGGTTCAATCAGGCCGAGGAAATTGCCCGCAAAGCGCTGAAGCAGATTCCGTCGGACTGCCATTTGGAATTGGCCGCCGACGTGCTACAGCGTCAGCGGGAGACGCAATCGCAGATTGGGCTATCGCGGCATCAGCGGCGCATGAACATGCGAGGAGCGTTTGCAGTTAAGCGACCCGAACTGGTGCAAGGGCGTGAGGTCTTGGTTGTGGATGACGTCTTCACCACCGGAACTACCGTCTCCGAGTGTGCGCGTGTTTTGCGACGGGCAGGCGCATCAAGAGTGTTTGTAGCGACAGTGGCGCGAACGTTGAAAGTTGAAGCGAAGTTTACCGCGGTACCGGCGGAAAATGAGTCCGAGGCTGCGATGGTGGCGGCAGGATAGCGGAGTTAATGGACCAGAGAGTCCGTTAAAGAAAAATGTCTGGGAAGTGGAACAATTCGGCGGCGAATGCGGGGCACGGGCACTTGCCTGTCCCGATGACCGTGCATTCCGACGGCGAAGGTCAAGTGCTGCACGCGCCGGTGCTGGTTCTGAATGCCTCGTACGAGCCCATCAACGTGTGCGCGGCGCGGCGTGCGATCGTGCTGGTGCTTAAAGGCGTCGCCATGACCGAGGAAGAAAATGGTCACTTTATGCATGCGGCGCGACTGGCGATGCGGTTACCGTCCGTGATCCGGCTACTGGAATATCGCCGCATTCCGCATCAATCACGGGCTTTATCGCGAAAAAACATCCTGTTGCGCGATCGCAACACCTGTCAGTACTGCGGAGAAGTTCTGCCTTCCGGAGAATTAACCTTGGACCACGTGGCGCCGCGGTCGCGCGGAGGCGCGTCCACCTGGGAGAATCTGGTGGCGTGCTGCCATCCCTGCAACCGGCAAAAGGGAAATCAATTTCCGGTGGAAGCCGGCATGAAGTTGATGCGGGAGCCGCGCGCCTTCAATCTGCACACCAGCCGCCATATCATGCGATTGATGGGCCGTTCCGACGATAAGTGGCGGAAGTACTTGTTCTACTAGCTGTCAGCCTTCAGCAAAACAATGTCACCCAGAATCTCTATTGAATTTCCCGGAGCGAGATTCAACCGCTAAGAGGCCTTGATCTCTGGTTTGGCTGAAAGCTGAGAGCTGACAGCTGACAGCTACTGCTGTGGCTTGTCTTTCTGGTCCGGGCTCTTCTGGTTCGTGCCTTTTTCGACTTCCTGACCGTTGTAGGTGATCTTCACGTTCGAGCCGAACCGTTTGTAATTCTCGTACTTGACGATTTCGCGGATATGAATGTCGCCGGTGCCGAAGTGAAGGATGTCGTCGGCGCGGGTGAAGGTTGGAAACCAGTATTTGTCGTCGATCTGCTCACGCCAGGTAGTGAACTTGGGATAGAGATGTTCGTCTTTACCTTTCTTCCCGGGGTGAATGTCAGGGACAGTTTTTCCGAAGGTCTTGACGATTTGAAAATCGTGGTCGTCCACCCAGATGCGGCCCTGAAAATATCGCTTCTTGCCGACAATCTCTTTGGGCGCAATGTCGAACACGTAGCAGTGTAGCTCGTCCTCCTGCTGCTGTCCGACGTAGAGAATGTTGTACTCACCGATTTCGTCGCTGGTCAGGACGAAAGGCAGGCGGTGGCGAATGTCTTCGAAGTCTCCCTGATCCATCTCGAGGTTCGCATTTTCCAGAGTCGATTGCGGCGCGAAGACCACGTTCTCCATGCGTTTGCCCTGGTCGTCAAACTGCACGTCGAACACCTGCTGGTACTCACCGGCAACCGTGTTCCCGTCCAGCACCTGGACTTTTACCGATTGGCGGTAGGTGTACTGGTCGCGCGCTAGTTTGAATTCTTTTTCCTTGGCTGCGAATCGCTGGATGATTTCATCGCTAGTGATACCTTTAGGGTCCGCTTTATCCAGTGGTCCTTCGTCAGGGAAGGCGCTCACTGCGAACAATGCGGCGATCATCACAGCGAGCGAGATTGCAAACCGGCTCTGTCTCATATAGGTAGTTTACAAAATTAGATGAGGAAAGAGGCATAAGTCATGTACCTTCGATCATGCCCTTACCTTAGTAGTTAGATTGTAAGCGCCGGCATCTGGTTGCCGAAAGAACACGACGCTTCAACAGTTTAGTGTCAGTAAAAAGGCATCCTCCCGACCGCTGCTCCGTTGTAAGATGGCGGAACCATGCCCGCGACTCCGCATGCACCCTCTCCCGAGATTGCCTTTAGTGTGCAGCAGGAGATCACCCACTTGGCCGATCGGCCGGAGATGCGCTCTGCATCTGCGTGGCTTCGGGCGCAGGAGGCGCAATTTGCGCATTGGCAGCTTGAACTGGCGCGAATTCCCGCGCCGCCGTTCGGCGAAGCTGCCCGCGGTGAATGGCTCAAGGCCCGCTTTCATGACCTGGGCCTGAAAAATGTGCGCGGCGACGAAGTAGGCAACGTATTCGGTGTACGTCCCGGCCTAAACCAACAATATGTTTCACTTAGTGCCCATATGGATACCGTTTTTCCGGCCGGAACCCCATTAAACGTTCGGCAAACCGGCGCGCGGTTGTATGGGCCCGGTATCTCCGATAACGGCGCCGGGGTTACCGCGTTGCTGGCCGTCGCAGCCGCCTTGCAGGCGGCTAAAATTTCGCCTCGGTTATCGGTAGTCTTCATCGGGAACGTCGGGGAAGAGGGCGAAGGCGACTTGCGGGGTATGCGTCACATCTTTGCGGACCCGGCATGGAAGGAATCGATTCGCTATAGCCTCGTCCTGGACGGTGCGGGCGCCGACACGATTGTCGCGGAGGCGCTTGGCAGCCGGCGTTTTGAAGTAATCGTTCGCGGTCCAGGCGGACACTCGTGGAGCGATTTCGGCGCTCCCAATCCGATTCTCGTGCTGGCCAGGGCAGTCCATGCATTTGCCGAAACTCCGGTTCCGTCATCCCCCAAGACTACCTTCAATATCGGCGTGATTCGTGGTGGCACATCGGTGAACTCCATTCCTGAATCAGCCAGCATGAGGGTCGACATTCGGTCGACATCGATGACGGAGATCGAGCGCCTCGAAGCCGCTCTGCGGTTGGAATTGCAGCGCGCCATTGACGCGGAGACTCACAGCAGCCAGAAGCGTCAACTCCAACAGAGGTACACCTGCGGCCTCAGTTCGGAAGTTGTCGCTATAGGAAACCGGCCGGCGGGTGAGTTGAATTCGAATGCTCGCATATTAAATGTGATCCGGGCGGTTGACGCCCACCTTGGCAACGTGGCGCAAATCCAGCGCGCCTCCACCGACGCCAACATTCCGCTTTCGTTGGGTCGGGAGGCCATCGCCATCGGCGGCGGCGGTACTGGTGGCGGGGCCCACACTCTGCAAGAGTGGTTCGACAGCGGCGGGCGGGACCTCGGTCTGAAGCGTATCCTCCTGACCGTGCTGGCATTGACTGGTTTGGTAGAATGAAGCAAACGGGTTCGGAGTGTTTTGTCAGCGATGGTAACCTCAGGCGAATTCCCGAGAATCCTTCTTTGTCGGCTCTGAATCCAATCTAAACGATTGGGCCGTGGGAGCCGTTCCACACTGAAGTAACTACAACCGAAAGATAGCGTTGTGCCACCGTGCGCAATTGCCAATCGCAAGCGAGGTGAGGAGAAGTTATGGCGAAACGGATGTTTCTGATGCTGGGCGTGACGGCGATCGTTCTCACCGGCTTGGGCTTCCTCAAATTCAAGCAGTTTCAGTCGGCGGTGCATGCCGCTCAATTCACTCCTCCACCCGAAGCGGTGACTAGCGTCATGGCGCAGCGGGAGCAGTGGCCGGCAACCATGTCGGTCATTGGAACCATGGAAGCGGTGCACGGTGTGACGGTGAGCGCCGATCTGCCGGGAACGGTCGCCAAGATCTCCTTTGAATCAGGTCAGGCGGTACAGGCCGGCGATGTGCTGGTTGAACTCGATACGCGCGAGGAGCGAGCGCAGTTAAAGGCGCTCGAGGCCGATCGCGACCTTGCCAAGATCAACTATGGACGCACCCAGGAACTGGTGCGCGAGGGCATAGTCTCGCGTCAGGAAGGCGACCGCGCCACTTCCGAAGAGAAGTCAACCGAAGCCAAAGTGCAGGAGATTGTGGCCACTATCGATCGCAAGACCATTCGTGCGCCGTTCTCGGGGATCCTCGGAATTCGTAAGGTAAATCTCGGGCAATACCTCGCGGCCGGCACCGCCATTGTACCCCTGCAGTCGCTCAATCCAATTTACGTGGACTTCGGCATTCCACAGCAGGACGCGGGGCAGATCCGGGTCGGCAGCAATCTGCGAGTTACGGCGGAGAATTTAGCTGGTCAGATGTTCGCCGGACGCGTGAACGCCATGGATTCAGTCGTAGATCCGACGACTCGCAATATCCAAATTCAGGCAACTCTGTCTAACCCCGGAGGAAAGTTGCGGCCGGGGATGTTCGTGCAGGTGGAGGTTGGGGTTGGGGCAAGCCGCTCGGTGGTTCCGTTGCCCGCGTCGGCAATAAGCTATGCGCCTTACGGCGATTCGGTTTTCATTATTTCGGACATGAAGGATCCGAAGGGGCAAACCTATCGCGGAGTGCGGCAGCAGTTTGTCAAGGTGCAGGGATCGCGAGGCGATCAGGTGGGCATCGTTTCCGGGGTGAATCCCGGGGATGAGGTCGTCACTTCCGGCGTGTTCAAGCTCCGCAACGGCGCAGCCGTCCAGGTCAACAACAAAGTGAAGCCGGAGAATAGCCCGGCGCCCAAGCCTGAGGACAGTTAATGAAGTTCACCGATCTATTCGTAAAGCGGCCGGTACTGGCGATTGTTGTCAGCCTGGTGATCCTGATTGCCGGGTTGCAATCGATCCGCTCGCTCAGCGTCCGCCAATACCCGCGCAGCGACATCGCGGTGGTGCAGGTTTCGACCACCTACGTGGGGGCGAATGCCGACCTGGTCCGTGGTTTTATTACGACGCCGCTGGAGCGGGTGATCGCCAGCGCGGATGGCATCGACTACATGGAGTCGTCGAGCGCCCAGGGACTGAGCACGATCACCGTCCATCTGAAGCTCAACTACGACACCAATGCCGCTCTGACACAGATTCAGGCGAAGGTGGCCCAGGTCCGCAACGACTTGCCGCCGGAAGCGGAAGCGCCGGTCATCGACCTGCAAACCGCGGACAATCAGTTTGCGGCGGTGTACCTTGGCTTCTCGGCGAAGGACCTTGATCAGAACCAGATCACCGATTATCTGACCCGCGTGGTGCAACCCAAGCTCAGCGCGATTAGTGGTGTGCAGCGCGCTGACATTCTCGGCGACCGCACCTTTGCCATGCGTATTTGGCTGAAGCCCGATCGCATGGCTGCGCTGGGTATTTCTCCTTCGGATGTTCACGACGCGCTGGCGAAAAACAACTACCTCTCGGCTATCGGCAGCACCAAGGGTTCAATGGTTTCGGTGAACCTGGTGGCGAATACCGATCTGCGGACGCCCGACGAATTCAAGCAGATGGTAGTGAAGCAAGATAACGGCGTCGTGGTACGTCTGGGTGAAATTGCCGATGTAGTGCTGGGCGCACAGAACTATGAGGAAGACGTCCGCTTCAACGGCGAGACAGCGACGTTCATGGGTATTTGGGTGCTTCCCACGGCCAACTCGCTGGATGTGATCAAGAACGTCCGGGAAGCGATTCCGGGCATCCGCGAGCAGTTGCCGGCAGGTATGAAGGTCGGCATTCCCTACGACTCGACCGCGTACATTCAGGATGCGATCAATGAAGTGCTGCGCACTCTGAGCGAAACGCTGTTGATTGTCATCGTCGTTATCTTTCTGTTCTTGGGATCGTTCCGCTCCGTACTTATCCCGGTTGTTGCCATTCCGATTTCGCTGATCGGCGCGGTGTTCCTGATGCTGATCGCGGGATTCACGATTAATCTGTTGACCCTGCTGGCCATCGTGCTCTCGGTCGGACTCGTGGTGGACGACGCCATCGTCATGGTCGAAAATGTTGAGCGCCACCTGCATCTCGGCAAACCTCCGATTAGGGCTGCTATCGACGCGGCCCGCGAATTGGTCGGGCCGATCATTGCCATGACGATCACTCTGGCGGCAGTGTACGCGCCGATCGGAATTCAGGGTGGATTGACCGGCGCGCTCTTCCGTGAGTTCGCATTTACTCTCGCCGGTGCCGTCGTAGTTTCGGGAATTGTCGCATTGACTCTGTCTCCAATGATGGGGTCGAAGTTGCTGCGCGAAGGAGCCAGCGAGCGCGGCTTTGCGGGCCTCATCAATCGCAACTTTGAGTCCGTACGCGGCTGGTACACCCGCACCCTTTCAGGAACATTGCGCTACCGGCCGGTGGTACTTACGTTGTGGGCCATCGTTGCCGTACTGATGGTTCCGTTTTACATGTTTTCGCAGCGCGAATTGGCACCGGCGGAGGACCAGGGCGTGGTTTTCGGCGTGATTCAGGCCTCGCCCAATTCGACACTCGACCAGACCAAGCTCTTCTCCGACGAGGTCTACGATGTGTATCACTCGTTTCCGGAGAGTCAGAGCATCTTTCAGATCACCGATCCGACGGGCGGCTTCGGCGGCATGGTAACGAAGCCGTGGAGCGAGCGGAAAAAGACCGCCCAGCAACTGCTGCTGGAGTCCACCGGGCCGCTTTCGAAAATTGCCGGCATTCGCGTGATTCCATTGACTCCCCCGCCCTTGCCCGGCGGCGGAAATTTCCCCGTCGACTTTGTAGTCGCGTCGGCAGGCGATCCAAAGCAGTTGGTGCCGCTGGCCAACGACCTGATTCAAAAAGCCATGTCCAGCGGCATGTTTATCTACGCGGATTCGGACCTGAAATACGACCAGCCGCAGGCGGAAGTTGTCTTTGATCGTGACAAGCTGCGCTCGCAAGGTGTGGATCTGAGCCAGGCTGGCCAGGATCTCTCCACCATGCTGGGCGGCAATTACGTCAACCGCTTCAGCATCCAGGGGCGAAGCTACAAAGTCATTCCGGAAGTGAAGCGGGCAGACCGCTTGACCCCCGATCAGCTTGCTGAGATTTACGTAAGAGGCTCGCAGGACAAGCTGGTGCCACTTTCAACTTTCGCCAGCTTAAAGACCACGACCCAACCGCGACAGCTGAACAAGTTTCAGCAGCTGAATGCGGTGCGTATTCAGGGCGTTGTGCCTCCGGGCGTTCCTTTGGACAACGCGCTTCACGTGCTCGAAGCTGAAGCTCATCAAATTTTGCCGCAAGGCTTCACCATTGACTACGCCGGCGAGTCGCGCCAGCTGCGCACCGAAGGCAGCAAGTTTCTGGGAACGTTCCTGCTTTCCGGCATTCTGATTTATCTGGTTTTGGCGGCGCAGTTTGAAAGCTTCCGCGATCCCTTCATCATTCTGGCGGGATCAGTGCCGCTCGCGATATCCGGCGCGTTGCTGTTCTCGTTCCTTGGATTGACCACGCTCAATATCTACAGCCAAGTCGGCCTCATTACGCTAGTCGGCTTGATTTCAAAGAACGGAATTCTGATCGTTGAATTCGCCAACCATCTGCAGGAACAAGGCAGAGAGAAAGTGGCCGCAGTGATCGAGGCCGCGGGCACGCGCTTGCGACCGATTTTGATGACGACTGCCGCCACTGTAATCGGCCACTTCCCATTGGTTTTAGCGAAGGGTCCCGGAGCCGGCGCGCGAAACAGCATCGGCATCATGCTGGTCAGCGGCATGATTATCGGAACGGTCTTCACCTTGTTCGTCGTGCCCTCGATCTACGTGCTGGTGGCCAAGACCCACGTAGCAGAGAGGGACGAAGAGCGCGAAGTCGAGACTTCGTTCCGTGAGCCGGCCGAAGCGGCGGTATAGAGAACGGCTCCGGCGCACCCAAGTTTGTCATTTCGAGCGCAGCAAGAGGGCCCGCAGGCGGGCCATCTTGCGAAGTCGAGAAACCTGTTTTTCGACCGCATCGTCGGAGGGCCCAAGCCCGACCCGCTAAAACGCAGTCTTAAACGCCCAGAACAGAAATCCTGCCAACACTATGGACGCGGGCAGAGTCAGAACCCACGCCATTACCAGATTGCGAACCGTGGCCCACTGCAGGCCGGAGCGGTTCGCCGCCATCGTACCCGCAATGCCTGATGACAAGACGTGCGTGGTGCTGACGGGTAATCCGAACCAGTCTGCCGCTCCGATCGTCGCCATCGCAGTGATTTCCGCGGCTGCGCCCTGGCCATAAGTCAGATGGTCCTTGCCTATCTTCTCGCCTACCGTGACGACAATTCGCTTCCAGCCAACCATGGTTCCCAGGCCCAGCGCCATCGCAACCGCGACCTTCACCCAGCCAGGAATGAACTTGGTTGCGTTGTCGATGTGCTTCTTGTAGTTACCGAGCACTTGCCAATCGGCGCCCGACAAATCGCCGGTGTGCTGTTTCTGGAGCAAGCGTAAGGCTTCGCTCACCAGATACATGTCGTTACGGAAGTTACGCACACGATCGTTGGGGATTCTTCCCAACTCCCCGAACAACGCGGTCTCGTTGCCGATGTCGCTCACCAACTGGCGGAGGGCCAGCATGGTGTTCGGAGTGAATTCCTTGGTGCGGATGAAATCGGTGACATCGGTGCGATCGTCGCCGATCACCGCGTTTGGGCTCACGTGCTTGTCCAAAGTTGCCGCCGCCTGTTGCGAGACCGCGATGAAATCTTGCGACTGTTTCTTGGTCACGGCATGGTTCAGAGCGTAGGCGGTGGGTACGGTGCCGATCAGAATCAGCATGATCAGGCCCATGCCTTTTTGTCCGTCATTGGAGCCGTGCGCGAAGCTGACGCCAGTGCAGGTCAGCACCAGGAGAGCGCGAATCCAGAACGGGGGTGGTTCGGTCCCCTCAGGAGCTTTGTACAGCTTGACGTTGTGAACGAAGATCTTCAGGAGATTCAGAATTAGATATGCGACCGCGAATCCAACGATAGGAGAAAGGAAAAGTGACTTGCCGATGTTTGTCGCCTGGGCCCAGTCGACGCCGCTGGTGCCACTTCGCGCTTGCATGAGCTGATTCGCAATGCCGACGCCGATGACCGAGCCGATCAAGGTGTGAGAGCTTGAGGCCGGCAGTCCGAAGTACCATGTTCCCAGATTCCAGATGATGGCCGCGACCAACAGGGCAAACACCATGGCGAAGCCTGCTTTGCTGCCGACTTGCAAAATCAGTTCCACCGGGAGCAAGGAGATGATGGTGAACGCTACCAGTCCACTCGACGTGACCACGCCAAGGAAGTTCCACAGTCCGGACCAGGCTACGGCGAAGTGCGGCTCCAGCGAATGGGTGTAAATCACCGTCGCCACTGCATTGGCCGTATCGTGAAAGCCGTTCACAAACTCGAATCCCAGCGCCACCAGCAACGCCAGCCCTAGCAGGAGGAACGGAAAGATCGAGGTGCTTTTTACTCCCGAGAGGTCCGACGCCAGATGATAGCCGGCGTAGGCGACTCCAACCACGAGCACAACACCGAAGATCAAAATCCCCACCGTCCCGGGCTTCTTGTGAAGCTTCTCGTGCACAGCCGTCGTGGGCACGGCGACCGGTCGCGGAGCTGCATACGATGCTGGGGCTGCCATAAGCGATCTCCTTGCAAAGGAAATTGACTGGAAACTCAGGGGCGAAGTATACGGAGGGATTGTTACAGCAGTGTGAATTCTTGCGGCTGCGAGGCCAGCTTGTCTAGAACCCGGTTTTCCGCGGTGTCGGCCTGAACGGAATCATGACAACTGCCTGCAACGCCACAGGATTGCCAGCGCGCAAGGCGGGCAGGAAACGCCATTGCGAGAGAGCGTTACGGGCGTACTGGTCGAGGCGGTCGTCGATGCCGTTGAGCACCTTCACCTCTCCTACCGAGCCGTCACTTTGAATAACCGCAGAGAGAGTGACCGTGCCCTTCACGTTTTGGCGCATTAGTTCCAGTGGATACCCGGGATCGACTGCGCGGGTGGCGACGGGCGCAAGCAAATCTCCTTGCTTCTCAGCGTCTTTCAATTCGGCGAAGTGCATGACCCAGCTTCCGCCGGACGAATTCAGGTTCGGCACGTTGAGCGTCATGGCATAAAACCGCCGCGGTCCGAAGACGCTTTTCTCGTCTTCGGTCTTGAGATCTGGGGGCATCTCGGCCGCACGACGACGTGGCACCGACGTCGTTCGCGGCGGTGTGGCGCTGGCCATCAGTGGCGGGTCTGCCTCTCCTTGACCGCTGCTTACTGAGCTATTAGCTGGCTTCGCCGTTGCGCCCACGTAGAGGCCTGAAGGAAGCGCAAACGGATTGGTCGCAGAGCCTGCGCCCCTGCCCGCACCATTGGCTGGGCGTCCCGCACTACCTGGGCTGTTGCCACCGGAAGCATCAGGCGTGCCTGCAGCGCCAGGCTTGCCTTCGGGCGTAGCTGCGAAGGTTCCACGGCGGTTTCCATTTGGTACTTCAACTGGCCCGTTCGGAGCTACGGCCTGCAGGTTCAGCGCGATCAGCCGGCCATCACGGCTGGTGCCGCCCCCGCCTTGAACTCGCGGCGGCGGAGGAGCCACAGCGCCTGAATCTTGCAACCCGGCCTGCGCTAAGCCCTGGCGTGCGTGTTGCGCGCTCATTGGCAATTGCGGGGCCGGAGCAACCGCGGCTGAGGGGCCGATATTAATGTCACTCAGAGTTCGTGTGGATGCAGTCTGGATCGAAGGCGGCGGCTCAATGATCGCTGGCTGAGATAATTGCGCGCTTCGCCGAGAAACGGCGTTCAATTCGGGTGCAGGTGCGACGGCGGACTGGGTCAGATTGGGTGTGCGGTTCAGCGCGGTCTGATTCACTTCGGGAGCCGGCGCAACCACAGAGACAGGCAGCTCAGGCAGTTTTGAATTGGTTACTTGGCTGACCAATGCCGTGGGCGCGATCGCGGTCGCGGGATGTCCCCAAGCCACGACATTGGGCAGCGGCACGTCCCGGTTGAGCTTCAATTGTGGAGGCGTAACGATTGTCTGTCTGAGATTGTCTGGTTCCGGAGGGACCGAGATGATCGGCTGCTGCGCATACGCGGGATTTCCTTTGGCCTGAGCTTTCGGCTTTGCGCCACCGGTATTGAGCGGGGGCAGAGGATAATCAGAGGGCTCGTAGTAGACGACGTCCGAGTGATGGAAAGCAGACGTTGCCGTCAACTGCGGGCCGCGCGGCCACCATTGCGCCGTGCTCCACAATACCGCGATTACGGCCACATGAAAGACCGCAGACTCGGTGAACCTTCCCCAGGGCAGGTGCGAAACGACGAACACATCGGGCCAATACGCCGCAGGCTGGCTCGATAAAAGCAGAGGCTCCTCACGTTTTGGCCAAAGCGAGTGACGGAGATTGTGAAGAAAAGCCCGGTGCCAGGGCTCGAGATGGACGAGCAGAGTGGGAGCTGACAGGGGACTAGAGCGCTCCTCGAGATCCTGTACGGACTTGAACTTCAGGTTCGTCGTCATACCCCACAACGCAAGCGACGCATTGGCCAATTATATCCGGCATCGGCCGCCAGAAGCCCGCTTGGAGTTCATAGCCGCCTGTGTGCTCTAATACGGCATCGAGGGTGCTATGAATTGCTTCGCGAAACGGGTTTGTGTTCTCTCCCTCAGGCTATGGGGTTGCCTGGTCCTGCTGTTCGCTATGGCCAGCCTTTTGTCTGCGCAAAATCCCTCGCAGAGTCCGATTACCGGCAGCGCCGCCGAGGATTACTCAGGCATGTATTCTTTTCGGCGCGAAGGTGAATTCGTTCAAATCACCGTTGAGGATGCTGGAGCCGTGACCGGTTTCGTTTCGCGTTTTGGAGATTCGGAAGGCGATCGTGGTGTGTTTCTCAACCAATTTTTCAAAGAAGGGAAGCTGGACGGAACCCGGCTCTCGTTTACCACCGAAACCGTGCACGAAGTTTGGTTCGAGTTCAACGGAACCACAGGTCGCGGCAAGGGAAAGACCCCAGCCGACGCGGCTTATCATGTGCTCAAAGGGACGCTTAAGGAATTCAGTACCGACGCCGACAAGAAGGTTTCGACAAGATCCAGTGAAGTGACGTTTGAATCGTTTCCGCAAACTGCACAGTGAGTCCGATTGCGTCTTACTTGGCTGCGCCTTGTGCTTTCTGCGCGCGCTCCTGCTCGATCCGCTGAATCGTGTCGCGCAACCAGTTCCTCAACGCGTCTTCCAGATCAATCTGCTCGCGCTGACGCTCCATGGTGTGAACCGTCTCGCCTTGCCCGTTCAGCGGGATGTGGTGGCAGGGAACCTCTTCTTCCTGAGATTGGCCGGGGACGAAGTCGGTTAGTAAGCACTCGTTACAAGGATGCGGGCGTCCAGGATCATTGAAGTTGATGCAAGTCGGGGAATCGAGAAAGACCGAAGTGGGCTTCCAGGGCGTGCGAACCGAGCGCCCGTAGCCTCCCTGCTCCAGAAAGCTCAGTTCGAACTTCAAGACCTCGAGGATGTCGCGTTTGTCCTCAGACATGGTGCTTTGCCTCCCGGCGGCGCCAAATACAGGACCGCCGCCCCACTCAACCACGATCCAATTCTGGCTCCTTATGTCCCAGCCTGCCGTGACTGCCCTCACGGGCGGGAGTGATATGCATCACACGTCGGCAACCCTCGGCAGCACAAGCACTTAGTTAAATTTTCACCGGGTGGAACCGGACCCCGTACCGGCTCCGGAGATCGACCACTTCTGGGCCGTGGTCACACCGAGACGTGACCGCCTTCACATCCTCGAAGTTCACGCGTGAGTAGCCTCTAGCAGGAGGTTGGCCATGGAAACCAGGTACACGTACCACGCCAGCGCGCAGTTTCACCACAATGATCGGAGTTTTGTAGAACTGGAGCACGGAGCTCCACGCATCATTCATTTTTCTGCTCCGCCCGAATTTGGCGGTGAACCCGGAGTCTGGACTCCGGAGCACTTTCTGCTGGCGGCGGTTTCCTCCTGCTTCATCTCGACATTCAAAGCCGTGGCCAAGGCCTCCAAACTGGACTTTCAGGGAATTGAAGTCGGCGTCGATGGTGTGCTCGAAAAGGACAGCGGCGGCTTCCGCTTTACCACGATCACGCTCCACCCTTCCGTGATTATTTACGCGGAAGAAGCGCGCGAGCTGGCGTTGCGGCTTCTGCAGAAATCCGAGAAAGTTTGCCTCATCTCGCGCTCGCTCTCAAGCAAGATCGAACTGGAGCCCAAGATTCTTGTGGAGAAACCGGTCGCAGTGTAGCGACAGCTTGCGGCATCGCCTATAGATGCCTGGCCCCTTTTAGTACAGATGCGAAAAAACGCATCCGGCCGAGGTCTGCATTGGCCGATGGAGCAACCTCAGCGAAGATTCGGTACATCCACCCCAGCTGTTTCCACTCGTTCGCCGTCAAACGATATAATGTAAGTCTCGAAAGAACTGGAGGAAGTTAACGTATGGAGCCTCACGACAATGGTTTCTGGGTGCGCCTGAAGTCCAATCGCCCGGCCTACACCCTGACCATTTTAGCTACCCTAACGATCGGAATTCTGATCGGCACGGTGATTTCCAAGAGCGTAAGAGGACAAGAGAGCAAGAAGAGTTCGGACTCCGCGACGCCTCTGACGATTCCTTCTCCGCAACAGCTTTCCAACCAGTTCTCGCAAATATCCAAGCAGTTGGAGCCGACGGTGGTGAACATCAACACCGAGTCGACCATCAAGAATCCACACCGCCGCCGGGGACCAGACCAGGGCGGTGGCGGTGGAGACGACCAGAATCCGTTCGACGACTTCTTCGACCGCTTTTTTGGTGGACAGGGCGGCCAGCAGGGGCCCATCCGCGAGCGCTCCCTGGGTTCAGGCGTAATTGTTGATTCCAAGGGCTACATTGTCACCAATCGGCACGTAGTGGAGAAGGCAGACCGGATTCGGGTAAAGCTTCAAGACGATCCGCCGGGTGTGCTGCACGACGCCAAAGTGATCGGCACGGACCAGGAAACCGACCTTGCAGTTATCAAGATTGACGCAGAGAAATCGCTGCCGGTCGCAAAGTTAGGAAATTCCGAAAGCATGCAGGTTGGTGACTGGGTGCTCGCAGTCGGAAGTCCATTCGGATTGCAGGAAACGGTTACAGCGGGCATTGTTTCTGCTAAAGGCCGAAATATTGTGCCCAACCGCCAGTTCCAATCGTTCATTCAGACTGACGCCGCTATCAATCCGGGGAACTCGGGCGGGCCGCTGGTCAACATGGCGGGCGAGGTTATTGGCATCAACACTGCGATTTTGACCGATACCAACGCTTACGCGGGAGTCGGATTTGCCCTCCCTTCAAACACCGTAGTCACGGTCTATAACCAGCTCATCGGACCTGAGCACCGTGTTTCCCGCGGCTCCATCGGCATTGAATTCGCCGCCCAGGAGAATCCTGCCATTGCTCGCGTTTACGGCGTGAACGGGGGTGTGACGGTTGCTAACGTAATTCCGGGTACGCCTGCAGACCAGGCAGGGTTGAAAGTCGGAGACACGATCACCTCCGTCGATGGCAAGCCGGTCAAGAATGGTGACGAACTTGTGGCTGACATCGCCGGCCGCAAGCCCGGAAGCAAAGTGGAACTCGGATTCTACCGTAATGGCAAAAAGGAAAACGCTTCCGTGACGGTGGCGGATCGCGCCAAGCTATTCGCCGCGCGCTTAGGTGAAGATGAAGAGGCCGCGGGCGAGGCGGCGCCGAAAGAAGGCAAACTTGGGCTGACCGTACGGCCTGTCACCAACGAAATGGCAGACCGTCTGGACATCCCCGCCGGCAAGGGCGTCATTGTGCAGGACGTGAAACCAGGATCTTTCGCCGATGACATCGGCGTGGCGAGGGGCGACGTTATCCTTGAAGTGAACAAGCAGGCCGTGAACTCAGAAGACGATTTCACTCATGTAATTTCTGGCCTGAAGAGCGGACAGGACGTGGTGTTCCTTGTTCGTCAACGTGGCGCCGGCCGGCAGGACGGCACCATTTTCCTGGCAGGTACACTTCCGTAACCTGTTGCAGCATAAAGACTGGCACTGAGAAGCGCGAATCGCGCATCATATTCTCAGTGCCAGTACTGATTTCTGGGGGATTCTTGCAGTCGTTTCGTTCACGGGTCATTACGGTTTTTGTGCTGGCTTGCCTGGCCACATTTCCGGCTACGCTGGGCCACGCGCAACAGAGTTCAACGCAGAGTCATTCCACATCGCACAAGAAGAGCAAGAAATCCCGCAAGAAGACCTCACACCGGGGTCAACAGAACATCGATCCACAGCGCGCCCGCGCCATCCAGGAAGCTCTGATTCGCGAACATTATCTCGATGGGCAGCCGTCCGGAAAGTGGGACGATGCTTCGCAAAAGGCCATGCAGAAGTACCAGGCCGACCATGGTTGGCAATCGAAGACAACGCCCGATTCTCGCGCCCTGATCCAGTTGGGGCTTGGCCCTGACCACCAGCATTTGCTCAATCCTGAAAGTGCGATGACCACCGCGCCAACGGCACCCTCGACCCACACCGCGCCGACAAGCGCGCCGGCATCGGCAACTGAAGGGGATAAGCAGCAGAACTGACGAGCCTCTTTCCCTAGGCAGAAATCTTCGGGAAATACGGCAACTTCGTGCCCTTCACGACTGCGCGCGGATTGTCTTCCACCAGGGCGGTTGCAGCTTCCTTTCCTACTATCTCCGCTGCTGCATCTCGCGCTGCCGACAACCCTGGGGGACGCCGCACCGTGTCGTGCGCGTCGCTGGCCAGGATGTGCACCGAGTCTCGCTTGAGCAGCCATTGTGCTGCATGCCATGCCGTCTCGCCCCAGTCGCTGGTCAAAGCCGACGCGGTCAATTGCACGGCGCACCCCATCCGCACCCATCGCACCACCCGTTCCAGATTCTTCTGCAGGACCACGTTGCGTTCCGGATGCGTGATGATCGGGGTGATGTTGGCAGTGAGCAGCCTCTGCAGGTAGTCGTCTACCTGCGGCGGGACTTTGGTGAAACTTGGTTCGGCGAGAACGTATCGTCCGCCCTCAATCGTGTAGCGTTCTGGAGAGGCCAGGATGTCATCCAGGTTTTGGGGCGACAAGCGAAAGTCGCAACCCAGGCTTAGAAGCGGACGTGGACCTATGCGTTTTTGAAGCGCGGTCAACTTAGCAAAAAACTTTTCGCGATCATAGGCATAGTGACCGTTGGCATGCGGGGTGGCAACGATGTGCGCCACGCCGTCGGCGGCCGACATGCGGCACATCTCTTCTGCCATCTCCCAGGATTGTGCGCCATCATCGACTTCGGGAAGCAGGTGGCAGTGAATGTCGATCATTTCAGCACCTAGGAGTCGGTAGTCGGGAGTCAGGAGTCAGGAGTCAGTACGCCGCTAGAGTTAGGAGTCATCTCGACCGAATTGTCCTTAATGATGCTGGAAACCGGTGAACTGACTCCCGACTACTGACGCCTGACTACTGAGCCGAGCAACTACTTCATCAGTCCGCGCTGGGCGATGCCAATGTTATCGCGGCTGGTGTTCTTCACCAAGTACATCATCTCGTCGGCCTGACGGATGACATCGTGTGGGCTCTTGGCATCGTGTGGGTAGGTAGCTACTCCGATCGAAGCGCGGACGTTCAGGTTCAGTCCCTCGTCGCGACAAAACAAACTGGTGCGCAGGCTGTCACGGAGGCGCTTAGCCACCACCAGCGCAGAATCCTTGCCGGTCTGCGGCAGCAGCACGACGAACTCGTCGCCGCCGTAGCGGAAGGCGTAATCGATCAAGCGCAGCTGCGCCTTGATCAGGTATCCGATCTCGGCCAGCAATTTGCTTCCGATCAGGTGCCCGTGGGTGTCGTTGACCTGCTTGAAATGATCGAGATCGATAAACAGCACGGTGAACTCATAGCCGAATCGCGACGACCGGTAAACTTCCGTTTCCAAAGTCTTATACAGATGGCGCGCGTTGAACAGGCCAGTGCAATCGTCGGTGATGGTGAGTTCCTGGATTTTCTCAACCGCCCGGGCGTTTTCGATGGCGATTGCGGCGTAGTCGCAGAGCGACTGCAGGAAGTAGATTTCCTGCTCGCCGAAATGCTTCATGTCGACGTTCACCAGTTGGATCACGCCCAGCACCCGCAGCCGTGAGCGCACCGGGAAGCAGATGATGGAACGCGTCTCCCAGCGGGTCATTTCGTCGATCCGCTTGGAAAAGCGAATGTCGGTATAGACATCCGGCACAATCAGCCGCTCGCCATGTTTCGCCACGTACCCGGCGATGCCTTCTCCCACCTTTACCCGCACATTCTTGAGCGCTTCCGAGGCGGTTCCCACGGCAATGGCGAAATAAAGATCGTCGCGATTCTCATCCACCATGAGCAGAGACCAAGTATCAGGACGGAAGTATTCCGCCATCTTTTCCATGATGGTCTGCAGGATGGAATCGAGGTCCAGCGACGAGGTCAGGGCTTTGGCCACGTCGTGAAAAATGGCCAATTCCTGACTTTGCCGGTTGCGGTCGGCCTCAGCCGCCTTGGTCATGCCAGCCTCGAATGTGGAGAGCAAGTTCTAAAATTATATGCGTTTAGCGGATGGCGACGAAAGGAACCTTGGTAACCGGAACCCGGTTAGGCACCCGACAAAACCCGCAATTGGCGCGGGGTTGGGCCATATCGGACAGATTACCTTCCTGCCGATATCCGCCAAACTCGGTTTCACAGTGGGAAACGGTGACATTCCGAGCCCGCAACCTTTTGACGCCTTGTTAACAGAATCAGGGGGTATACTTGCGCGTTCGAAAGTCGGGGACGACAACCCAAACCAAGGAGTCCCTCATGCGAAAGTCCGCAGATCGGTCGCAGCCGATTCTCACTGCTTCCGAGATAGAACAGCGCCTCAGCAAGTACGCGTTAGCCGCAGCCACAACCGGCGTGGCCTTGATCGCCTTGAGCCGGCCTTCGGCGGCCGAGATTGTTTACACGCCCGCCAATCAGCCGATTAATCCCAATACGGTCACCAAAATTGACATCGACAACGATGGGACTGCGGATTTTGCTATCAAGGACACGTTCAGCACGTCGTTCTTCAGCGCATTCGCTAACCTGTCTGCAGGCCCCATCGGAAATCAGAACAAGATTTGGGGACATATTGCTTTCAATCGGGGCTATGCGTCCGCGCTGCAGGCTGGATTCCCGATCTTTCCCAAGGGACAATTTCTTGTTGGGGCCGGGGAGATGGCAAACGTGTCGTTCTTAGGCGGGGCCAGCCCGCAAGCTTCTTCCGCTTGCACCGCGCCGTGGGCCAATGTCAACAACCGCTATCTTGGCCTCAAGTTCGTCATCAACGGGGAAGTGCATTTCGGGTGGGCGCGACTCAATGTGAGTTGCTCGGTTGAGAATGTCACGATCAACGCACTGCTGACCGGGTACGCGTATGAGACCGTCCCGAACAAGGCTATCCGGGCGGGGAAAGAGCACGGCGGCGCGGATGATGATGCTTTGCCGCGGGACGATTTTTCGACGGACGCCACAGTTGCAGAGCCTGCCACTCTCGGTCGCCTGGCGCAAGGGGCGCCGGGCATCGCCGCCTGGCGGCAGAAGCGCTGATCAGGTGGAGAAAGGACAAGAATCTCCATGAAGAAACGCGATCTGTTATTGGCGCTCGTCTTCGTCTTTCCTGTGCTTGCGACTGAGAGTTGGGCTGCGAGCGAAAAGGTCTTGTACAACTTCAAGGGTGGCGCCGACGGGGCTTACCCGTCGTCTCCGTTGCTCATCGATTCAGCCGGCAACCTTTACGGCACAACCTCGACAGGTGGGTCTGGCAGGAACTGTCCGCAAGGAGAAGTTCCAGGTTGCGGTGTGATTTACAAACTCGTTCTCGTGAATGGCGGATGGCAACAGAATGTCATCTACACGTTTCAGGGCGGGAGTGACGGCGCTTATCCAGTTGGTAATTTAGTCTTTGGTGCTTTCGGTAATCTGTATGGGGCCGCTGAAGGCGGGGGCGTCGGAGGATGCCTGGATGGTTGTGGCGTAATTTACGAGCTGTCCCCCAATCCCGATGGCGACTGGGTTGAAACTGTTGTGTACAGTTTCCAAGTATCGCCCGATGGGCTGTCCCCACTTGGGCTGACCGCGGACACAACCGGCAATCTATATGGCACAACATTTGCCGGAGGAGCAAACGATCGTGGAGCAGTGTTTGAGCTTTCTCCACCGGCGCAAAAGGGAGGACCTTGGACCGAGAAGATTATATACAACCTACGTAATGATGAGATCGAATTCAATCCCGGGCTGGTGTTTGACGGCGATGGAAACCTGTATGGAACCTATTTCCAGCAATACGACTGCTATGTGGGTTGTGGTGCAGTCTTTCAACTGAAACCCCTGGGGGGTAGCTGGCAGGAAGCCGACATTGTGGATCTTCCCGGAGGAGGAAACGGTGGCGAACCGATGGCGCCAGTCATCGTGGATGATCAGGGAAATGTTTACGGCACGGCATCTATTGGAGGCAACAATTTCGGTACGGTGTTTGAAATCTCGCCCCACTCCGGTCATTGGAAGCCGGCAATGCTCTACAACTTTTGCGGGCGGAACCAGTGCAGCGACGGGATTAATCCGTATGCTGGCCTCGTGCGAGATGCAAGTGGCGTTCTATACGGTACGACATCGGGCGGTTACGTAGGCACGGGCCCCGGAGTGGTCTTCAAACTCGTACACACAAAGTATGGTTGGAGGGAAAGCGTACTGCACACTTTTTCGGGCGGATCCGACGGATCCAGGCCCGAACAAAGCCTTATTCTCGACGGACAGGGTAACCTCTACGGCACAACAAATCCTTACCCTTACGGCCAAAATGTTGGCTACGGAACCGTTTTCGAGGTAACGCCTTGAGCAGCCGAGAATAGCGGGAGAGATTTCATGAGGAAGTTCTACTTCTCGTCGATCCAAGTCTTCGTTTTGCTAGTCTCTGTGTCCGCGACCGGCCTCGCCGCGACCGAGAAAGTGCTCTATGGCTTCACTGGCGGAATTGACGGTTCGCTGCCGTCCTCCAGCTTGACCATGGACGGAAATGGCAATCTCTACGGCACTGCCAGCGCCGGTGGAACCGTCAATAGCAATTGCAGTTCACAGTTTGCTCCGGGTTGTGGCGTGGTCTTCGAACTAAAGCCCAAGAATGGAGCGTGGCAAGAGAGTGTTCTGTACGCCTTTCAAGGTGGCGCTGACGGCGAGTTCCCCAGCGGCAATTTGTTGCTCGATGCTTCTGGCAATCTCTACGGTACAACCGTCGCCGGGGGGACGGGCTCATGCGGAACATTCGGGTGCGGGACGGTGTTTGAATTGTCTCCCAATCCGAATGGCTGGACCAAAACCACGATTTATGACTTCCAATCGGCTGCCGATGGCGACGGACCCGATGGCCTGACTTTCGATACCGCCGGCAATCTGTACGGAATTACTCCCTTTGGTGGCCCTAGCGGCACGGGAGTTGCTTACGAATTGTTGCCATCAAAATCGGGTGGCACGTGGACGAAAAAGGCTATTTTTGGTTTTACCAACTTCGAAATTCAGCTCAATCCTGTCCTGACATTCGATCGGCAGGGCAATCTGTATGGCACGTTTACGCAGCTGTATTCCTGCTACATCGGTTGTGGCACGGTTTTCCAGCTCACTTTCAACGGCAATCAGTGGGCGGAGAGTGATCTGCTGAATTTTCCGGGGGGTGGCAACGGTGGGGAACCCTTGTCTACCGTCATTTTCGATGACCAGGGGAATCTTTACGGAACGGCCTCGAAGGGAGGGAATAACGTCGGCATTGTCTATGAGTTGCAGCCCGGCGGCAATCACTGGAAGCCATCCATGCTGTACAACTTCTGCAGCCGCAACAATTGCATCGACGGGATAACTCCTCAAACCGCATTGACCCGCGATGCCAACGGGATTTTGTATGGTACTACCCTCGCCGGAGGAAAAGCCTGCAGCGAATGCGGACTCGTGTTTAAGCTCGAGCACACCAAGTATGGCTGGCTGGAAACCGTTCTCCACGCGTTTGCAGGCGGCCCCGACGGATCAAATCCTGCCGGCAGCTTGATCCTTGATACCCAGGGAAATCTTTACGGGGCGACCACATACGGAAACGCGCATCAAGGCAACAGCGGCTATGGCACGGTGTTTGAGATCACGCCATAGCGCTTGTTCCGTCTGTTCCCGTTCAGCACTAATCCGCAAGATTCTTATCTTGCCACGTTCTTTCTAAGGGAGCGGCTTCAGCGTATAACGCTTGTGTGGCCAATTCAGGAGGAATCTATGCAACGGCTCATCGCTTCGCTTTCTTTGTTATTCGCGCTCTACGGCTTCGCCTTGGCGCAGGAGCATCCAGCAATCCAGGCCCAGCCGAACACGGTGTACGTTTCGGCCGACGGAAAGTTTGAAGCGAGTCCTGACACCGCACAACTCGAGTTCAATATTTCGGCGCAAGAAACCAGTTCGCGCGCAGCTTACGATCGGGCCGCCCAGCAGGCAGAGCAGGTGCGGCAAATTCTTCGCAGCAATGGCATCGATCCCAAAACGGCCGAGATCAGCGCTTTTTCGATCACGCCGATCTACGACTACAAACCCGGCAAGCCAAAGCTGGTCGCCTACCGCGTGAATGCCAGCGTATCGCTCAAGTTGAAGGACTTTGCCAAAGTGGCTCCGATTGCGCAGCAGTTGGCGGATACCGACATCACGGCGAACCAGTCGGTGAACTACATTCTGGAAGACATGGACGCTGCCAAGAGCAAAGCCGTGGACGATGCGTACAAACATGCTCGGCAGTCAGCCAATGCGGTGGCGCAGGCGGGAGGAAGAACGCTCGGGGAACTGTCTTACGCATCCGTTGACACGTTTGAGAATGTCCGCGTAACGCCGGTTATGGCGATGGCGCGCGCTGCGGCGCCCAGCGGAACGCCAGCCCCCACGGAAGAGTTCAGTCCGCAGACGGTCACGGTTACGGCTCACGTAAACGCTATGTTCACGTTGAAATAGGCGAATCGGGTTGCGAGAGATCCTGCTTGACGAACGATCATTCTCCTGTGCCTGCTAGACGGGCCCCTTGCGGACTATTGAAGTCGCTATCCGAAATTGTAATGATCCCTGTTCGGGCTCCGACCTGGGTAGGTGAAAATGTGACCTCGATCGTGCACGCATCTCCACTGGTTAACGCTGGGCCGCAATTGTTTGTTTGGCTGAAATCTCCGCTGGCCACGATGCCGCCAATCGTGAGCAAAGTCGATCCCACGTTCGTCAGAGTGATTGACTGTGGCTGACTGCTACTGCCAACCGGTTGCGGAGAAAACTGCAGCTTGGTTGGAGAAGTGAAAGCAGCCTGGCCTCTGCCACTCAGAGAAACCGTAAGCGGATTTGCGGGATCTTCGGCAACGACGGCGAGGTTGCCGAGGGAAAGCATCGTATCTTTTGGATTGAAGGTTACCTCGATCGTACAGTGCGCCTTCCCAGCCAGTTCACTGCCGCAATCATTAGTTTCCGAATAGAGTCCCACGGTGCCAATTCGCGAGATCATAAGCGGCCTTGCTCCAATGTTGGTAAGCGTGGCGGGCTGAGGTTTACCAGGCCTGTCCAGGAGCTGCGCTCCGAAGGAAAGGCCGGGATAAGTTGGAACGAGTTTTGCCACTATTCCTGTTCCCACCAGATTGGTCAGCTGTGGACTGCTGGGATCGCTGTCGACTACCGTCAGGGTTCCGGTTCGAAGTCCTTTCTTCGTAGGAGCAAAGGTGAGCGTGATCTTGCACAGATTATACGGCCCCACTTGAGCAGGACAGTCATTCGTCTGCGTGAAATCCCCGGTCGTTGAAATATTGGTAATGCTCAAATTCGTATTTCGGGAATTGAACAGGTTCAGCTCGTAGGAACTGGCTTGGCCCACGACTTGGGTGCCAAACGGCGCCGTCGAGGCGGCCAGCAAAGGGCATTGGCGAGGGGTCAGGACTAACGGCGGAAGCGGGGCGCCAGCGAAGTCAAAACTGTCCTGGGTATCGTTGGCATTTCCGTCGCGTTCTCCCAGCGGCGGCAGCCCAAAATCTTCCTCAATGAACTTGAGGACTGAGGAGAACTCGTACAAGGTATGAGAGATGTAACTTTTCTTTGCATATGGGGACAAAATGATCAACGGAACTCGCGGACCGTAGCCGAAACTCTGGCTTCGAGAATCGGGAGGCGGAACATGATCGTAAAAGCCTCCAAAGTCATCCCAGGTCAGAAAAATGGCGGACGAGTTCCAGTACGGACTCTGCATGATGGCATTGATCTGACGGACGGTATAGTTCTCGCCAAAACAAGTGCTGGCTGGAGGGTGTTCACTCGCGTCGAAGCCTTGCACTACCCACGACACCGCCGGCAGTTGGCCATTCCGCACATCGGCCACAAGTTGCTCGGGGGAAACCACGTGCTCACTCCATAGTGGAGAGTTCCGTATGTGATTAATGGCGTCCAGCGTTGACCAGGTGTAGCCACTCTGACCTGCTGCAGGGGCATAGTATTTCCAGGAGACGCCGGCATTCTCCAAAGAGTCGGCCAGCGTTTGAAAATCAAAACACGGCACGAGCGCCGATATATTACCGAGGGGATCGATGCTTCGCACATACTCATTTGGATCGGCATCGCATCCCCAACTTCCGCGACCGTTGTGCGGAGTGTCGAGAGGATTCGTGAACACGCCTGCGGAAGTAGCGGCAACGGTGTAGAGGTGATTGGGCAAGCTGGGACCGTTCAAAGAGGAGAACATCTGGTCCGCCAGGACGAATTTTGTTGCGTAGGTCCAGTAGTTGGGAATGTCCTGCGCGCTCATTTGGGTGTAGGACATGTATTGGCCATTCACGTTGCCGAACGGAATGAGATCAAACCGGTCCATCTTGCCATCGTCGATCGCCGCAACCGCGGCATCCCAGGTATGGCCGAGGTCGTACGGCAACTGGTCCGGGGCAGGCCCCAGCTCGACCGTTTGCCCGAGTGAGTTCTTTCCCCGAGTGCTCCCGATGGCGCCGGGAAAAGTTCCGAAGTAGTGGTCGAAGGAACGATTCTCCTTAATGATGAAGATCACATGTTGAATGCTGTGGATGTCGGCGGGGCGCTTTCTTGCAGAAGGAAGGACTTGCGCTTTGCTGGATAAAAGGCTGGTGACAAGAAAGATGAGGGCAACGAGCGTAGTGCCTATGTGCCGATTGCAGACTTGGGCCACCATTTACTCCTGGAGATGTCCTGCATCTGCCTTCTCTGACCGTGTGCCAGCTTGTGAGAGATTGCAGGTTATGAGAACCGCCGATGCCTTAACGGCACCGAAAGTATAGTGATCGGGAGGCGATAAGGCCAGAGCTTCGTTGGCGAGTTCAGGGCGGCTGGAGTATCGTTAACCACAAATGGGAGGTGGAGGATGGCACAAATTCGGGTCGGCCTGACTCGTCGTGAAAGTCTGGAACGCTGTCTGGCGCTGGGTGGCCTCGCGATCGCCTCACAAGCCTTGCCGGGACTGCTTCTTGAGGCCTTCGGTCAGATTGAAATTCAGAAGCGCAGACCCACGCCGCCGAACGAGCTCGGACCTTTCTACAAGAAAAAAGCGCCGCAAACCGCCATACTGCGTGCGGCAGGCGATCCCGGGATCCCGCTGAATGTTTCGGGAAAGATTTTCAATACGCGTGGCGAGACGCTTTCGAACACAGTCATCGAAGTTTGGCAGACCGACCATCTCGGGCACTACGATCTTGACGGTTATCGCTATCGCGCTCAGATTCCGGCGGATTCCTTGGCTGCGTACAAATTCGATTCCGTGCTCCCCGGACACTATCCGGACCGCGTCTGCCAGCACGTGCATTACCTGGCGGCCGCGCCCGGTCACAAGCCGCTGGTGACGCAGCTGTATTTTGCGACGGACCCGGTGTTCGAAGGCGATCCGGACCGGAATTTTGGCCGCGATCCCATCATCCATAGCCGTGAGCTGGTTCGGCCAGTGTTGCTCTCTGGCGATCCGAAGGAGATTCAGGCAGTCGTGAATTTCGATCTCGTGCTGGAGTTGCTCTGATGAGGCGGCTCGCGATCGGTGTGCTCGCGTTGCTGCTCATTGTTCCCGGGGTGTGCGGCCAAAACCTCAAGCTTGAAAAAAGCATTCCCTTCACCGAGGAGACCTCCGTCCAGTTCACGGCCTTATCTCCGAAGGGAAAATTCCTGGCCGCTGCCTGCAAAGACGGCAGAGTGCGCTTGTGGAGTTTCCCGGCAATCGAACTGAAGCAGTCCTTCGACCTCACTGATGAGCGCCTCGCCGGGGTTTGGTTCTCGCATGATGGAGCTTTCCTGATCGCGGCGGGAAGTCGAGGGAAGGTCCGCATCTGGAGCGTCACTTCCGGACAACAGAAGGTGGAGTTTTCCGCCGGCGCCAACGTCAATGCGCTGGCGATTTCCTACGACCTGAGCATGATGGCGGTCGCGCCAGTCGAAAAACCGGCGCAACTGTGGGACTTGAGGATCGGCAGGAAAGTGGCGGAGCTACCGACCAAATTTGCCGGATCGCTGGCGCTGGATTTTTCGCCCGACGGAAAATGGCTGGCCTCGGCGGACGCCGATACTGGGATTCGCTTCTACGAAGGCTCCACAGGCGCGCCTCGCGCGATGAACGATGATTTTCTGCTGGAGAGCTTCGCAGCGGCGTTCTCAGCTGACAGCAAGTATCTCTATGTCGGCGGCGCGGACAAGACAATTTCGGCCATCGATCCGGCGAGCGGCAAAGTGGTCGAGGCTTTTCCCAAGCAAGACTATCTGGTCGGTGCTTTGCTCGCATCGCCTGATGGGAAGACCTTGGCGGCGGGCTATTTCGACGAGAAGTCTGCTGATAATCCTGCGCCAGTGATGTTATGGGATTTGACCACGAAGAAGGTACGAACCACGATCTCGCAACCGGATTTTCATGCCAACGGCGGCGGCTTCCTGCCGGACGGACGACTGGTCGTCACCAGCAACCAGAAGGGGAAACTGCAGGTCTGGGTGGTGAAGTAAGGGATGGTTCGTGAAATCGGAGCAAAACCGGCTCGGATGGGCACCCAATGAGTTAGCTATTAACCTTGCGTCCGTGTCTTTCCGCCGACAAATACGCTCCCGTCAGCAGCAACAGTCCCGTCAAAAATGCCCAGAACATTAAACTCACCGACAGCGCGAATGGGCCGTAGACTTCCTGAAAATTCAGACGAGGCAACGCAAGAATGTAGCCGTACTTCAGGAGTTCCGAGAGCAGTCCCATGACGATCGCGGCCGGCAGCACGGCCCGTGCCGGAACTTTGCCGTTGGGCAGCAGCCAGTAAATCAGAAAGAAGATAGTGATGCTGCTGGCGATGGCAAAAACCTTCATGGTGAGAAAACCAAACCAATGGACTACAGAGACCTCGTGTCCGAAGGTGAAGGTCCTGAGCAGGGCAACGTTGCCTGCGGTCAGTCCGACAGAAAGCAACGCGAGCACGCCGCAGCCAAACGCCAGTCCCAGTGAAATTGCCTGGTTGCCAAAGTAAGAACGATTATTGCGGAAGTGCCAGACGCGATTGAGCGCCACCTCCAGCGGCATGAAGATTCCGGTTGAAGTCACCAGCAGAATCAGTAGCGACAAAATCTGCGCGCGTTTGTGAGCGCCCACCAGCGCATTCAAATGGCGAATCACGAAGTCCTGTCCTGCGGGAAGATTGTCGCGCAGCAATTGCACCACGACTTCGTACATCGTCGCCGAATGAAAGACACGGCGGATCAGCGTCAACAACAAAAGAACAAACGGAAAGAACGACAGTATCGCGTTCGCCGCCACCGAAAATGCAAAGGTGTGCACCTCGGTACGCAGAAGATATTTAGCTGTGGAGGCCATCAGCCCCGAATAACGCTCGCGTGAAGCCGCGGAAACCTTCACCCCGGGGGCCGGCGAGGGCGCAATGGAGATCGGATCGCTCACGGGATTGTCCAATATTATCAGAGAGTTGCAGGCGCTCCCGAAAGGCGTTTCAGATCCGCGTCGCAATTCGAGATCGACTGACTCGCCGATTCGAACTTTGGGTCACAACCTGATTCACTGCAACTTTTCTCATTCTCCTCTTGCCAGAATGAAAGTTCCTGTTATTATCTCTTGCTCATTGCCACAAATTTGTGCAATGACGTGTTATGAGTTTGGCGTTACGGTCGACATTTCGTCATCACGACAGGCTTCGGAGTTTGCGCCAGGTTCCCAGCGCGCACTCCCGGGCCTTTTTTGTTGAAGGTAATGGCGGCAGGCGAAGCTGTGTCCGCGTCCTGAGGGGGGAGTGAGTTCGCGTACGCTCACGAGGGACGGGGAATTCTAATCCGAGTAAAGGCGAAAGGAGTATTTTTGTGAGAGAGAAGGGTACAGTGAAGTGGTTCAATGGGGCTAAAGGATATGGTTTCATCCAACGGTCCACTGGGGAGGATGTCTTCGTTCATTTCTCCGCGATTCAAGAGAACGGCTACCGTACGCTGAACGAGGGTGAGACCGTGGAGTTTGATTTGCTTAAGGGACCCAAAGGGTTCCAGGCGGCCAACGTCGTCCGCGCGTAACCAGCCTTCGATTCACCCCGATATCTGCCGACCCTCGCAGTAACCGCTGCGAGGGTTTGGCGTTGATGGCCGCTTGCGAGACAGTGATTTTCTGCCGGCTCATCGCAGTTCCAGTGACACCAAATCCCCGCTCCCAGCGCCCGAGGCTTTGTAGTTGACCGCCACAGTCTGATCCTTCCAGTCACAGGAGAACTGATCAGCGCCCACCAAAGCCATGGATTTGTAATCCGGAATATGCAGCTTCAACGTCTTCGCGCCAGATGTCACGGTCAAGGTTGCCGCTGGAGGAGTTGAGCAATCAACCGCGATCAGTTTTGCCTTCAGATAGAGAATTGGACGTCTGTCAATTTTCGGTTCGGCCGGTTCGTCAGAATTGTTGTCGGAATCACTCTCAGATGGAGAACCTGCCGCATTTGCTGCCGATCCAGGCGCATGAGTTGTAGAAGTTGCAACAGCCGGAGCCGCGGGGTGTTTCTCTGGCTGCGGCGCGACGCCGTACTTCATCAGCATGGGAAGATCATGCAGGTAAGCTTTCGCGGCACTCGCAATTTGCGAGTCGGAGTTTGATGTCAACGCGTTCAGCAGCGCGGTCGCCGCATCCCAGTTCTTTCCCGCCAGGTAAATACGAGCCAGTTCAAGGCGGTTATTCTGATTGCGCGGGTCCAGCTTCAGAGCGGCTTGAATCGAGTCTGTTGCCGCGTGCACGCCCCCGCCTTCTCGTTGCGCCCAGGCCAGCATGTCGTAGGCTTCGCCGAACTCCGGCTTCCAATCCAGCACGATATGCAGGTCTTCCATCATATTGGCCAGGCCTTTTACTTCCTGCCCCTGGTTCACAGCCTCGTCGTATTTCATCCGCGCCTGATAGTAATGTGCCCAGCCGTCTTTCGGATCCAGTTCCAGCGCTTTTGACATTTCGTCGCGGGCCTGGTCAAAGTCCTTTCTGTCCATGTGGTCCCAACCCAACGCATGGTGGGCGATGGCGCTTTCGGTTCGCTTGTCGGCCACCAGTGACTCGAGTTGCTGGCGAGCCTGCTCGCGGTGCTCCGGCACTCGGAGGCTCATTTCGGCCAGCGAAGCCTCGGCATAGAAGGGCAATACCTCGTGCCGAGTGACAGAAACGGTTTCGGGCAACGTTGTGACTAGGGATTGTATGGCAGACGTGTTAGCTCCCGCCGCTGTGTTGCCTACGCCGGGCAGGGATTGAAAATGCTGCTTGATCTGCTCATTCAGTTGCGCTGAAGTTTCCCCAAATGCTTTTTGAATGGCATCGCCTGCCGACGAATTGTCGTTCGCCACCAGTCCGAGGTAAGTACCGATCTCCGGCAACTTGTTCTGCGTGATCAGGTAGTGCATCACGATCCATGACTGCGCGAAAAATAAGGTGTGACGGCCACTCTCACGCGGGTACTGGACATCAATGCGGGTGTTGAACAGATCGGGAAGGGAATTCCATGTGGTGCCCCTGAGCAAATCGATAAACGACGAAGATGCTGAAAGTCCTGGTGACTTCTGCGAATTGGACGCCGCGGCTTCAGGATCGCCGCCCAACTTTGCCTGGGCATTCTCTATCTGCAGGCTGGCAAAGTATTCAGCGAAACCCTCGTCAAACCATCTTTGAGTGGGTGGGTAGTTGTAGCTCAACAGCAGGCGCGCAAAGTCGTAAGAAACGGCCTGCCAACTCTCCGGCCTGGACAGATTCAGTACAAAGAAAGCTCGATCTCGGCCAATGAGAGAGAATCCGCCTCGCGCGATGCCGCTGTCAGCGGCGGTTGGGCAGAGCTTGGAAAAGTCATCGTCGGTTTTCAGCGCGATAATATCGATCGGAATCGACAAATTAACCCGGCTTCTCATCAGCAGCTGGGAAAAAACATCGCGCATCTGCTCGAAGCGCACGGCTATGTCGTGGCCCTTTTGCTCATCTGCATTGGTCAGCACGAAAAAATGGCTGGAATCAAGGCGCAGCCAATGGGGTTCAGCGGCCTGGGCGGTGAGGCAGAGTGCCAGCAACAGGGCCAAGCCGAAAAGAAAACGCAGGCGCACGCAGAACGACCTCATGTGTGGATGGATGCAAACCAGCGACCGTAACGATGCTACCACGCTGTAGGTTCCTAGCTGCCGCCGGGGTTACCTGGTTCAGCGTCGGATTCAAGGCGCCTGATCGCCCATCGGGCATGCTCGGCAATGACCGGGTCTTCGTCGCTGGCGAGCTTCTCCAACGTCGGCAGAAAGCCACGATTCCCACTGTTGCCCATCGCGATTACCGCATTTCGCCGCAATCCCGTGCGCTTGGCGCGGCGGATCGGCGAACCTCGAAATTTCTCGCGAAACTCTTCAGGTGTGATTTGCGCAACCCATTCCAGTGCCGGGTCCACGAGTCCTTCCCGAGGCTGGAATTCGACCGCATTCGTAACCGGGGCCTTGCGGTTCCAGGGACAAACGTCCTGGCAGATGTCGCAGCCAAAGATGTGCCGTCCCATGCCTTCGCGCATCCCTTCCGGAATCGCGCCTCGCTTTTCGATTGTCAGATAGGAGATGCATCTGTTGGAGTCGAGCTGATACGGTGCGACGAAGGCATCGGTCGGACAGGCATCGATGCAGCGCGTGCAAGTACCGCAGCGGTCGGGAGCGGGCATTTCCGGAGCGAGTTCGAGCGACGTCAGAATCACCCCGAGAAAGAGCCACGAACCCATCTTCTGGTTCAAGATGCAAGTGTTCTTCCCGATCCATCCAATCCCGGCATACTTCGCATAAACTCGTTCCACAATCGGACCGGTATCGACGTAACAGAGCGTCCGAATCCCGGGCGAAACTTGCTGTAGTTGCTCTTCGACACGACGCAGCCGGTGCATGACCGCTTCGTGGTAATCCTCCCGGCTCCAGGCATAGCGGGAAATCCAGCCGCGACTGGAATCGTGCGAATGAGTCGAGTAAGGTTGTGCAGTGTTGTAATTGATCGCGCAGACGATAACGCTACGTGCCCACGGCGCGACAGAGGGGAGAGAGGCGCGCTTCAAACGGCCATCATCGGCGCGCGACTCCATGTATTTCATTTCGCCGCCGTAGCCGGCGGCAATCCACTCGGGAAATCGCCCTAACTCCGGAAATTCGCGAACCGGTGCAATTCCCGCCAGTTCGAAACCAGCTTCCCGGACTGCGCCCTTCACCAGGTCCGTAAGTTCGCTCGTCGTCATGGGACTGTAATCAATTATCCCAGTTCGACGGGGAATTCGGCTCAGCTTATGAGAACATCCCGCAGCTGCTCGATACGGTTGCGAAGTGCCTTGGTGTTCCGCTTACCGGCTGCCAGCGTGGCCTCTTCCTCCGCCCACTCTACCGATTCGGTGCATTCCAGGGCCTTCAGCAGGTGAGCGGCACACGTCTCACAGCAAAAGCCGGTTAAATCATACGGCTGGCCGGCTTGATCCTCGTTATGAAACTCGTACCGGAAGATCGGCAGGTTTTCTTTGCATGCCGTGCATTGAGTGGCGTTTTCGGCTAGCGGGTCAAACGTGGCAAACAAAAGACGATTCGACATATTTCTTCCTAGTCAAGCGTTCTGTCAATCGGGGGAACGACAGGTTAGGCGATGCAAAACCTCAGTGCATCGCAGGACTACAGTTCAGAGTTTCCTGGCTCACTACTCCTTTGGGCTGCGGCTAAAAACCAGCTTCTGGGGGTTCCAACTCCGGACGTCTTTTTCGAAGTTCCGCGGCTCGGGACTTTTCTCAGCTACCCCGACCGGTTCTCCCTCAGCCTGAAGATGCTGGGAAAGGCATTTCTCCAACTTGTCTCGCAGGCTGCTGTCATTTACCAGGCCAAGCAGTTCGGCCCGGTGCATGGCATCGAGACCTTGCAGCAACGGGCACTTTAAGAGATCTTCGTCCTTCATGGTTTCCCTCGCTGTGGCCCTTCCAGATGGCCAACACTCATTAGAGTGCCGGTATTACCATTTCGGCAGTGATTCTTGCCACTTCCACCTGTGACGAATGTCACGACTTGCTTCGAGGCCTCACCACTTTCCACTGGTCAGGTAATCGTGGATCGACTTCGCCGCTCGCCGTCCTGCGCCCATGGCCAGAATGACCGTGGCGCTGCCGGTAACGATGTCGCCTCCGGCAAAGACTCCCCGGCGCGAAGTTTTCTGGGTCATCGGATCGGCTTCAATATAGTTTCGCTTATTAGTTGCCAGGCCCGGTGTCGTGCTTTGGATCAGGGGGTTGGCACTGGTTCCGATCGCAATTACCGCGACCGAAAGCGGCAATTCGAATTCCGAGCCTTCCATCGGCACCGGACGCCTGCGGCCGGAAGCATCGGGTTCGCCCAGCTCCATGCGGATGCAGCGTGCTCCGGTCAACCAACCCTTGTCATCCGCGAGGAACTCAACAGGGGCGGTCAGCACATGGAACTCGATGCCCTCCTGCTTCGCGTGTTTGACCTCTTCCTTGCGGGCGGGCATTTCCGCTTCACTGCGCCGGTAAAGCACATAGGCTTTGCGCGCGCCCAGCCGGAGCGCGGAACGGATGGCATCGAGGGCCGTGTTGCCGCCTCCGATCACAGCCACATCCTTTCCTCGGAAATCAACCATGGGCTCGTCGTATTTGGGAAATTCATAGGCGTGCATCAAGTTGATGCGAGTAAGAAACTCGTTTGCGGAATAGACCCCATTGAAGTGCTCGCCCGGGATACCCATAAACTGCGGCAACCCCGCTCCGGTCCCGATGAATATTGCGTCAAAGCCCTCTTCTTCCATCAGTTCGTTAATGGTTACGGTCTTGCCGACGACGACGTTGGTTTCAAAGTTCACGCCCATCGCGCGCATGTAATCAATCTGCTCGCGAATGATCTGCTTGGGCAGCCGGAACTCGGGGATGCCGTAGACCAGCACGCCGCCCAACTCGTGCAGAGCTTCGAAAACATGGACTTCGTGTCCCTTTTGCACCAGATCACCTGCGGCGGTGAGGCCCGAAGGGCCACTTCCGACAATCGCGACCTTCTTGCCGCTGGCTTCGGCTCTGCGAATCTTGCTGCGGTCCATGTACCGCTGTTCGTAATCCGCGACAAAGCGCTCAAGGTATCCGATCCCCAGCGGCACGACTTTCTTGCCCATCAGGCAGCCGCCTTCGCAATGGTCCTCCTGCGGGCAGACGCGGCCAGTGATTGCAGGCAGCACGTTGTCCTCTCGGATCTTCGCGGCTGCCCCCATATAGTCTCCCGCCACGATCAGTTGCACGAAGTCCTTCACTTTGACGCCGACGGGACAGTCATTGACACACGCCGGCTTGGCACACTCCAGGCAGCGCTGCGCTTCCTGACGCGCCAGTTCCTCGGAATAACCCAGGTTCACCTCTTTGAAGTTGACCGCGCGCAGCAGCGGCGGTTGCTCCGGCATGGGTTGCCGCGGCATCTTCATGCGTTCTTTCAGCGGGATGGGATTCAGTGGCTTGCTGCTGACGTCGTTCACTGTCCACCTCCCTGCAGCGCGCATTCCGCTTCTTCAGCCCGGATCCGCGCCAGGAGCGAGTCTTGCTCCACTTGGAACGCTTCCATCGATCTTTGCTCAGCCGCTCGATACATCGCATTGCGTTGCACCAGCACTGCGAAATCAATGCGGTGGGCGTCAAACTCGGGCCCATCGACACAGGCGAATTCGCTCTTGCCGTCAATTAGCACACGGCAGCCGCCGCACATGCCCGTACCGTCGATCATGATCGGGTTCAAGCTGACAATGGTCCGGATTTTTTCCTTGCGGGTCATATCCGCTACGGCACGCATCATCGGGATAGGCCCAACTGCGAGTACCAGATCGATGCGTGTGCCGTTTTCGATCAACTGGCGCAGCTTGTCCGTCACGAAGCCCTTATCGGCATACGTGCCGTCATCGGTGGTGATCATCAGCGTGTCGCTGACCTCGCGCATCTCGCGTTCCTCGATTACCAAATCTTTGCTGCGCGCCCCGACAATCGAAATGACCCGATTGCCGGCCTGCTTTAACGCTGCGGCCGTCGGATAGGCCATTGCAGTGCCCACGCCTCCGCCCATCACCACGACTGTGCCGAACTTCTCAATCTCTGAGGGCTTGCCCAGCGGGCCGACGACGTCGAGAACGGAATCGCCGGTCTCGAGCGAATTCAGTAAGTGAGTGGTTTTTCCGATCGACTGCACCACAATGTTGACGGTCCCGCGTTCGGGATCGGATCGCTCGATGGTTAGGGGGATTCGTTCGCCCTGCTCGTACAGCCGCAAGATGACGAATTGCCCCGGTTTTTGCTTGCGGGCAATGCGCGGGGCTTCGATGACAAAGCGTTTGATTCCTGGCGCAATGAAATCAGCATGAAGGATTTTGAACATGGCGCTCCCAGAACTGTGTACTAACCATTCTGGGGGGAAGCATGGCCAAGGGGCTGTGATGGAGGTCACGGGAGGGGGCAGTAGCGGTCACGTCGTGGCCGTTACCTAAGACATCCGGAAAGGTCACAACTGGTTGCCGCGGTTGTCCAGCATCGAGCGTACGGTTGACGAGAAAACCGAACGCAACTCGGGCTCGTGTTCCGCCGGGATCGACTTCGAAATCAGAATCATGGCGGTTCCGTGAGTCAGGGTCCACAGGGCGAGAGACAGGCGGGAGTGGTCCGGCGGATTTCCACCCAGGTATTCAGCTAGTTTGTCCTCCATCACCTTGGTTGTAGGCCGAAACTCACGCAGGGCCGCACCGGACCTGGCTGGGCGGGGAAGTTGGTAGGCGTGCCGATAAAACAGTTCGTACTCGTAACGGTGCCCCACGGCAAAATCAAGGTATCGTTGGCAGGCCTCCTCGGGATTCTGCGCCACCCGAATGGTTTCTGCGCTGTCGTACTGTAAGCGGCGGAGGAGAGCAAAGATAATGTCCCGCCGGTTGCGGAAACGGCGGTAAACAGCCGGGGTATTAGTATTGGCGGACTTGGCAATCGCCCGCATCGTCAGAGCTTTTTCCGACCCTTTCCTCAGCAGCCTCTGGGCCGCGTCCAGAATGCGCTCTTCCAGCAGTGGGTCCGGATGCCGTGGCATCTTGCGCTTCCTCTCTTTTTATTATGTTGACATCGTAAACGTAACACTGTATACATAATCAATATAGACCCAGTTCGTGAATTTGTACACCTTTTAAGGAGTCCAAAGATGGTTTCTTGGGAGAACCCAGATGACCGGGTCGCAATTATCCAAATGAATGCAGACTTGCGCCACGCGCAACTCGAAATGTTAAGCGCGCAATGCGCAACCCACCAGCTGCGACTGCGCTTCTCTACCGAAGATATTGCGCGTTACGGGGAGCAAGACGTTCTGCGCAAGGCGATTGATTCCGCCAACAGCCTCAAGGATTTCTATGCAGCCATCGCGAAGCAGATGCGCAGTTCCGCCGCACTTGACGGGCGGGTTGTCAAACAGCCACAGCCGGAGCATGTCGAGCAGGCCGCCGCATCGCTGCTCGCTTATTTGAACGAGCAACGCCAACGCTGCCTGCCGCTGGCAGTTGGGCTTGCCGCGCCGCAGAAGACCATGATGCGCCCGTTCTTCTCGCCGGGAATTCTGGATCGCGTCAAGATAGTCGAGCTTAAAGGGGAACGCTTCCCGAATCCACCTTTTTATGCTGATGCCCAGGCTATGGGTTTGGCGCGGCTGCCGGAAATCACCCAGCTACCGTCACTAACGTTGGTTGACCTGATCGCATTCAGCGATGTCGTGAATCCAAGAGCGCTGTTTCACGGACTCGTCCACGGCGTGCAGTTCCAGGTCTTAGGAGCTGAGCGCTACGCCGAGCTTTACGTTCGCGCTTTCTTCCGGACAGGCTCGCAGCTCACTGTACCGCTGGAATCCCACGTATTCATTCTGGATTCGCGATTCACGAAAAACCGGGCAGACAGTTTTTCTGTGGAAGATCAGGTCCGCTTGTGGGCAAGGGACGGAAGATACTGAGCGGCGAAATTCCTAATCCATCTCCGGCGGTTTGAAAACCATGCCGCGGCTGTGCCGGGCGTTCATCACCACCAATAGAGGATCGCGGAAGCGCAAGTGCCGCACACATCCCAGTTCATCGACGGGCGGCTGTGCCCCGAGCCACGCCCAATCCACGAAGCCCTCCCCCGCATCTGGATTCACGGTAAAGTATCCAACCTGAAAAGCGGTGAGGTTCTGGAAGAAATGGCTGCCTTGGGACGGCGTTACGCGAAAGTCGCGGAATCCTGCCTCGATAATCACCCGCGCTCCGGAAATCTCGTCCCACTCCACCGGAATCCCCAGCCAGGGGTCGTTCGATCCCCATCGGCCCACGCCAATCAAGACATAGGGTGTTCCGTTGTCGTTAAGCTTGGCATTAAATTGCGCTACGCCTTCCGCCACCTCCTGGCTGCGGGCGCGCTCGAAACGGTGGAAGTCGACGACCACCAGGTCGTGCAAATCGTCGATCCGCCCGTTGCCCAGCACCTGGAAACTCTGGCACACCAGCCGCTCGGGGCCTACGTCCTCCATTCTCAGTTCCTCGCTCTCGCGGGAGAGGACCAACGGCCGAATCTGCAGGAATCCGAAATCTGCCGGTTGCCCTGGGTTGCGTGGGAGGCGGACGGCAAACTCGATCTCAACCGGACGCCCAAACGCATCTTCACCGATCTTCGTGAGCTGATCGAGAATGGGTGCGAGCGGAAAAACACCGTGCTTTAAAATCGGAGCGAAGCTGACGATTCGCGTGCCTGCGCGGCTTAGCCCGTCGTACACAGCGTTATTATCGAGCGAATACGTGGAAGCGACGTTGTGCAGGGTTTCGTCACTCTCCGCCACTTCCAACCCGAATCGTACTTCCCGCAGATCGGCAACCGGATCCGCCTGCCGTGCGGCGTGATTCAGCTCGAGCGCCCAGAATTCCCGTTGCGAATTCGCCAGAATGTCCTCGACTGACGAGAACTGCACCAGGTTTCGCGGATACCGCGGGCAGAAAGTGAGGCATTTGCCGCCGTCCACCACCGCGCGTCCCATGCCCAGGGCTACGGCGGCGATGCCATCCCCATAGCTCATGGGCGGGGCAGGGTAGAAGTTGTGAGAGCGTACGACACCGGCGAAGTCCGGGTAGAAGCGCGGCCCGTGCATCCCGCCTACCACTTGTTGCAAAATCACGCCCATCTTTTCTTCTTCCAGGCGATAAGGAGTCGCGCGAACGTAAGTCTTGGCATGCTGACTGAAGGTCGACGCGTAAACCCGCTTGATGGCTTCCATCAATTCATCGAGCCTGACGAGAAGATCGTCATGCTGATTGCCCAGCATGAAAGTTTCGTAGACGCCCGTAAAAGGCTGATATTGTGAGTCCTCCAGCAGGCTGGAAGAGCGGACTGCTAGCGGATACTGGACCTCCGCCAGAAAGGCGAGCAGGTTCTCCCGCAGATCGGAGGGAAGAGTTGCGGCCAGAAAGCGTTGCTGAATTTCGGAGTCATCGGTGGAATGCATGGCAAAGTCGGACAGGTTGTTTTCACTGAGAAACTGGTCGAAAACATCTGTGGCCAGCACTACCGAAGGAGGCACGGAAATGCGCACACCAGGAAATCGCCGGGCAACGCGATTGTTATGCAATAGGTGCCGCACAAACGCCAACCCGCGCGCTTTTCCCCCTAGTGAGCCGCCGCCGATGCGCAGGAAATAATTGTCGGTTGACTTGAAGGTTTCGGGATTGAAGTCGCCGATCAGCGCTTGGCTTTGCTCGCCACGGTATTCGACGATCGACTCCACGAGGTCGTGGCGCAAATCCTCGAGCGTGCGAAAGTCCGAGACCTTTCGCGGCCGCAGCTTTTGCGCCAGGGCAAACTCCGTACGCGCCCGCAACCAGCGTGAGAAGTGATTGCGCTCGCTGTGATAGGCGATGCTTTCCTGCGGTACTTCGCGCAGGTGCTCCTCGAGTTGGTTCAGGTCGGCAGCGCGTGCGACCTCGGTATGGTCCGGCAGCCGAAAAACGAAATCGCCAAAGCCCGCCTGTTCCGTAAGAAACCTGCGCAAGTCGCGAAGCAGCGTGGGCGAACGTTTTCGCAGAAACGAAAATCCCTGAGCATGCGCTCGCGCCCGGAATTCCGTACGGCTGGATTGCAGGACGATCGGGACATCGGGGACCTTCTCCCGTATCAATCGGGAAAGCTCGAAGCCTGCTTCGGCCCTCAATTCGCCGCCCATGGGGAATTCAACATCTGACACCACGCCCAGCAGGTAGTCGCGATGGCTCATCGCCTCACGGACCGCGTCTTCGTAGGTCGATGCCAACAAAATTTTCGGGCGGGCACGCATCCGCACCAGCTTGTGAGCGACGTTCAATCCTTCGCGGATGACGCGCCGCGACTGGCTGATCAGTTCGGTGTAAAGCGCGGGAAGGAACGAAGAATAGTAACGAATGTTATCTTCAACCACTAAGATTACTGGCACGCCCATGGCATGGGTGTCATGAACCACGTTCCGTTTGTCTTCGATGTACTTGACGATCGAAATCAGGATGCGGGCGTTGCCTTGCCAGAGGAAGATCCACTCCAGGTCGGTCTGCGGCTTGCGTGCCAGAAATCGCTTGATGCCGCGATAGTCGTAAGCCAACACCACCACGGGAATGTCCAAACCCGCGGCTTTGACCTCCTGAGCCAGTTGGGCCGCGTCCATGTCTTCAACTTCCAGGTTGGTGACGATCAGATTGAATCGAGGCCGGGCGCGAACCAAGGCGAGTGCTTCGGCGCCGCTTGAAACCTGGGTGATTCCGGGAATCTGCTGCAGGTTCAGATCCAGCGACTCGTCGATCAGGAGTTCATTGAGACGGCCATCTTCACGCAGGATGTAGGAGTCATAAAGACTGGACACCAGCAGGATGTCATGCACCTGAAAGGGCATGAGCTCGTCGAAGCCCTCGAAGAGGCGCTCAGAATCGACGATGGGATCGGGAGTGTGGGTTACGACCATTTTTTAAGTCTTGTCATCCTGAGCGAAGTGAACCCTTCGCTTCGCGAAGTGTTCACGAAGTCGAAGGACCCCGTATCAGCTAAACCCAGTAATGGCTTAGCGAGGAGTTCTCTGTTCTGCTTCATCGAGCGAATCCCTCGCGGGGCACATTCAGCGATCCACCAGTATGCGCTCCTTCGACTCCGCAGTAAGTTCGCTTCGCGAACTTCCCGCTTCGCTCGGGATGACAGGGCTTGGTCTGTCATTAATGCGTTCGTTCGCAAATACCATTTCTGCTCCCCACTTTTCAGCGAAATCTATCCATCGCGGGTTGATCGATTCGATCAATGTGGTCTTTTTCTCCCGTCGCCAGCCTTTCAATTGTTTCTCCCGGTCTATTGCCTTCCTGACATCATCAAAGCTCTCAAAATAGACCAGTCGATTGCAATGATACTTGCTGGCGAACCCTTCGTACTCACCGCTCTTGTGCTCTTTCATTCGCCGTTCGAGGTTGTTGCACATGCCGATGTAAAGAGTTCCGGAACGGCTGCAAACGATGTATGTCCAATATTTCTTATGGTCCATTTCTTTACCCATGTCATCCTGAGCGAAATTGCTTTCGCGCTGGCGCGAAAGCAATGCAGTCGAAGGACCCCTTGAGCACCGATTCCGCAGGCGGCCTGGCAAGGAGTTCTCTTCTCTGATTCATCGAGCGAATTCCTCGCCGGGCTTGCTCAGGACTCTACGGGTATGCGGTCCTTCGACTTCGCATAAAGTTCGCGTTGCGACCTTCCTGCTTCGCTCAGGATGACAGTGCTTAGAAAAACCTGCGGGGTGGAAACCTTCCCACCCCGCATGATACTTCCAATCTGAACCGCAGACTACACAAGCCCCTGGTCCAGCATCGCGTTGGCAACCTTCAGGAAGCCGCCGATGTTGGCGCCATTCACCAGATTGCCCGGCGTGCCGTACTTCTCGGCCGTCTCGAAGCAGTTCTTGTGGATGGCGATCATGATCTTGTGCAGACGATCGTCCACTTCCTCGCGCGTCCAGCTCAGCCGTGCGCTGTTCTGGGCCATCTCCAGGCCGGAGGTGGCCACGCCGCCAGCGTTGGCAGCCTTGGCCGGTCCGTACAGGATCTTGGCATCGAGGAACAGCTTGGTGGCTTCCAGCGTGCTCGGCATGTTGGCGCCTTCCGACACCACCTTGCAGCCGTTCTTCAGCAGGTTCTCCGCGTCCCGCTTGCGGATTTCGTTCTGTGTGGCGCTCGGGAATGCACAATCTGCCTTGATGTTCCAGATCGGGTTGTGGTCCAGCTTGATGTCCGTCGGCATGAAGACCGCCTTCTTGAACTTGTCCGCATATTCGCGGATGCGTCCACGCCGGACGTTCTTCAACTCCATGACCCATGCCAGTTTCTCGCGGTCGATGCCATCTGGATCGAAGATCACGCCGTCGGAATCCGACCAGGTGATCGGCTTCGCGCCCAGATCGAGCAGCTTCTCGACCGTGTATTGCGAGACGTTGCCGCTGCCGGAAACCAGGCACAACTTGCCTTCCAGCGTGTCCTTGCGGGTCTTCAGCATCTCAGCCGCGAAGTAGACACAGCCGTAGCCGGTGGCCTCGGGACGAATCAGCGAGCCGCCCCATCCCAGGCCCTTGCCGGTCAGCACGCCTGTGAACTCGTTGCGCAGCCGCTTGTACTGGCCGAACAGGAAGCCGATTTCGCGGCCGCCCACGCCGATGTCACCTGCCGGAACGTCAGTGTCCGGCCCGATGTGGCGTGAAAGCTCCGTCATGAAGCTCTGGCAGAAGCGCATGACCTCGTTGTCGCTCTTGCCCTTCGGATCGAAATCCGAGCCGCCCTTGCCGCCGCCCATGGCGAGCGTGGTGAGCGAGTTCTTAAAGACCTGCTCGAACGCCAAGAACTTCAGGATGCCGAGGTTAACCGAGGGGTGAAAGCGCAGTCCGCCCTTGTAGGGGCCGATGGCGCTGTTCATCTCAATCCGGAAGCCGCGGTTGACCTGGATTTCGCCACGGTCATCAAACCAGGGCACGCGGAACATCAATACGCGCTCGGGTTCGGTGATGCGCTCCAGGATCTTCGCCGAACGATACTCGGGGTGCTTCTGCAGAACCAGACGCAGCGAGTCCAGAACTTCCTGTACTGCCTGATGGAATTCCGGTTCAGCTGGGTTTTTGGCCTTTACAGTGGTAAGTACCTCTTCAATGTAATCGCCCGGCGTCTTCACTCCAGGCGGTGTCATAACGCTCATAAATGTAGCCTCCAATGTACCAATGCTTTCCGATCAGGTCCTGCCATCGGATGTCGCGCGCCGAAAGTGCAGTCGGCCAACGCTCGATTAAAGCCTAACGGGCGAAAATCCACCGTGACTGCCATCACCCGAAATCGTGACCATCGTACTGCGAAACTGTGCGGTTTGCCGTAGTTTTTTGTAAACGGGGGTTTCTATAAGGGACATTCCGCTCCCAGTAAGGACCATATTTCAACCTCGAGGCGCAAAACCAAAATCCCCATCCGAGAGTCGCTCGGATGGGGACATCGCGACGAGAGGGTTATTCAGTTGCGACCTGCCAGGTACCGTTGTCCGCTTTGGCCAGCGCGATCGTCACTTCCGTGGGCGCGCCGTGATAAAAGTCCGCTCCATACTTCTGGATGAGAGTCGCGCGATCCCAGGAATTGAAGCTCTTCACCGTGGGCCCGGAAGCGTCCAGAAGCTCGCCCAGAGCATTGGTTTTCCAACTCCACTTCATGCTGATCGTCGCGCGAATTGGGCTGATCATGGTTATGTTGGAGACGCTCTCCAGCTTTCGCTGCGCCACCGGCACGACATAGAGGTCTGTGCCGTCCTTCTCTTTCACCGTGGTGACGCCGTCGATCCGCTTGAAGAACTCCTGCCCCGCGACCGTCAAGGTTACGGGAATGGTCGTGCCGTAAGTTCCCGTCGGCTTGCCGAGGTTGATCAGGCCGGCTTTCTGCAACAGTTTGTAATGCACGCCCTGCGGATTATCGTTCACCGAGGACTTCACAAATCCGGTATGAAAACTGAGTTGGGGCGGCGCCTGATTCTGCAATACAGAAGCGGCCACCTGCGTAGCCTCCTGCATGCTAAGCACTTTTCGGTTCTGCACGAGGTAGTATCCGGCCACGCCTACGATCGCCAGAATGAGCGCGACAATCAGCAGCAGAGGCACAACGGATGATGAGCGTTTTTCGAATTCGATTTCCTGTTCAAACATGGCTTTTGCTCCCACCTGGCCCGGCAACGAACTCCGCGACCCACCGGTTTCAAATACCGCCACAGCTATTGTCAGGAAAATGCTCATAGCTGGATGTGACAGACATCACGCGCATGTGTTCGGCACATCACTGGCGCTTCCATAAGCCGGGATTGAGCCCGCGTGGTCTTGCGGAAGAATCTGCAACTGTTTTCACCAGTCGCGGTTTATGTTCTCGGTGTGCGATCTAAACCTTTCTAAATCAATGATATGCAGTGGGTCTCAATGGCCCGAAGATTGCGCCATCGCGAGTGGGATCGAGTCACGTGCGGAGATTACAAAATTATCGAGTCTGGGTGGGATTCTTGCTCTTGATTCCGAGCGTGTCCGGTTTCTCCACAGTCGCTCCGCTTCGGTCAACTTCCGTGACCACCGCCTTCCGCAATCATGAAGTCCAGATCCTGGAGTCGTCTCATCACCAGCGGTTGACAAGTCAGCCTGCCGAAAACGTGAGCTGTGAAGTGGTGAAGCCGCCCGAGCCTCTGGCAACTCCCGGTCCGCTGACACTTAAGGCCCGTAGCAAAGTAAGCGTCAGCTTCGTTATCGGAAATGACGGGCAGGTGCATTCGCCGGTGATTCTACAGAGTGCGGGGACGACGGAGGATGAAAGCGTCCTGGAAATCATGCGTACCTGGCGCTATCGCCCGGCAAGCTGCAATTCGGTTCCGACCGAGAGCGAAGTGAAAGTGGAGTTTTCAAGCCGCTGATGTGCGGTTTCAACTAGAATGGAAACGCATCGATTGGAAAACGTGGAACAGGACAAGAAAGCCGGTATCCGCAAGAACTGGCCCGCTGCAGAAAACAAGCAGGATCCTTCGCTGGACGAGCTGTTCCGCCGCTTGCGGACCGAAACTGGCGATCCCGGCGAAAAGAAGGTTTCCGATGTGCTGGACGCAGTACAGCGGCTGGTCCTACAAATGGATGCAGGCGAATCGGTGAGTGCGGTGTCGGAATCCTTGGAGCGGCGTGTTTGCCAGACCTGTGGCGGGCAGAATCCCGCGGACAACCGCTTCTGCGCCAAATGTGGCGTGCCACTGGACTCTGCACCTGTAACTGATGCCAAGCAAGCCTCGCTGCCGCCAGGAGAGCATCACTACCACCACCACTACCACCATCACTACTTCGCCTCAGGCGAGGGAATGCCCACTGCATCTGCAGAATTGCGTCCTACCGCGCCTCCGGCGCGCGATGTGCCTCGACTGCGCACTCCCAGCGCCGCCGGTTTCAGTCGAGCCGAGACCGCCGTTCGCAAGCTGGCGCAGGATTGGGCGCTGGCTTGTAACACCAAGCATCTCGACGATCTAGTCAGCCTCTATGCGCCGGATGCGACCGTAGTTCGTCCCAATGTGCCTCCGATTCGCAATGCCTCCGCCATTCGCGAATTCTTCTTTACCGCGCTGGAAGCGGGATTTGGCGAAGTTGAAATGGAAACCTTGCGCGTCGAGTTCTTCGGCGACGTTGCTTACGACGTCGGCCGCTGCACCATGCTGGTGCCCGGTGCCCTGGGCAAACGCCGCGAGGAGCGAGGGAAATATGTGATCCTTGCCAACCGCCAGGCCGGCGAGTGGAAGATTGTCCTCGATTGCTGGTCAACCGACTTAAGCTTGGCGACGGAATCGAACGCCGTAAAGCCGCAAAGTCCGCCGAGGCCCAACACCAAGAGCGCGTAAGAACGCACGGCTGCCTGGCCTGGACCAGCTTCCAAAAGAGTTTACTTGCCAACCTTCCTGTTTCTAGTCATTCCGACCGACTCACTGATCTGCGCAGCAGATCAATGCGAGTGGAGGAACCTGCTGTCTCGCCTCGGCCACATCCTCGCCCCTAAACAGCAGGTCCCTTCGACAAGCTCAGGGCAGGCTCTCGACTACGCTCATCGTTCTGCGAACGATGAAGCTCCGCTCGGGAGGACAAAGTCACGCAAAGGTGAATTTACACAATCACTCCGATCTTCCCCAAATCCTCCCGCAGTTGTGCGGCATTCTCCATACGTATGACGTTCATTCCCAGGCGGGCTGCGGCCTCAAGGTTCAGCGGACGGTCATCGACGAAGCAGCATTCCTCCGGCGCACGTTGCGTCATCTCCAGAGCCAGGCGATAAATTCCTTCTTCCGGCTTGCGCAGGCCCACGAAGCAGGAGCTCACGAATAAGTCGAAAATGTCACGCAGGCCAAAAGTTTGAATGCGAAAGCGGTTGAGATCCACCGATTCGTTGTTGACCGTTGCCATTAGATAGCGGCACGAATGTGCCAGTGCCCGCGCAACCTCGAGTGCTTCCGAGTTAGGCTGAGAAAGAGAAAACATGAAGTCGATGAAATCCTTCTTGCTGAAGGAACGCGGACGATAGAAAACCGTGCGGTCTAAATATTCCTGCAGATCGATTTTGCCCCGCTCGAAGGACGAGACCACCATATCGTGGCGGTCGTCGAATTCCACGGGATCGAGATGGAACTGTTCGAGGGCGCGCTCACGCTGAACGCGGTCCCAGGCATTGGTAAGCAGGACGCCGCCGACGTCCCAGAAAATTGCAGTGATGGCCAAAGCATCCTCCCGGGCGAGATGCAGTTCATCTTACAGCTTTGGCGCTTGTGAAGGTTGTTTGCTTCCCGCAAGAGTACGCGTTACAAAAAAAGCCCCGGTCCGAAGACCGGGGCTTAGCAGGCGGACAGAGTAAAAGGCTAGTTGGTGCAGGTTCCGTTGGCTTGCGCTGAGCACGGAGTAAAGTTCTGCCGGTAGCTCAGGTTGTCGATGTCGCGGAACATGGGCGTTCCCGGCGGCAATTGTTGTGGTTGTTTGAAGTCCGCATCGAACGCATAGTTTCGCGTCGGCGGTTGGTATACCGAGTAAGTGCAGCACTTGAACAGTCCGGTGGCGTAGTTTGCATAGTACAGGCTGACCAGCGAGCCGTTGTAGTTAAGTGTAGCGGCCGACCAGTCCTCCAGGAAGCGCAGGAAGTTGTGCACACCACCGTCGGTGCCGAAGCCGTAGTCAGTACCCGTTTCCCAAGCGGGGAATGGGAAGTTCACGTTCTTGCCGGCGGCGACGGCAACGCGGTAATAGGTGGTGGTCGCGGTGCGGCCTGCGGTCGGATCGCTGGGGCCGTTGCCTAGCAGGCTGCCCAGATCCGACCAGTTATCGGAAAGAATGGTGACCGCGTCGGCCACGATGCCTGCAGCCGAGTGAGCAACATCAGCTCCACCCTTCCACAGCGGGTCTCCCGCGTTGGTGTTGTAGTCACCGAGAATGTAAACCGGGTTTTCCGATCCAACGGTAAAGCCGCCGCTATTCGGGAACGCCAGGTCGGGACGCGTGGGAACGTTGCCCAGCCCGCCATCGACCAGGCGCAAGGCATGGCGCGCACCGCTCACCCAACTGATCTGCGCCAGCGAGCAGGCGGGAACGCGATTGGTGTAGGGGTCGGGAAAAGCACCCGCCATGACCTTGTTGTTGATTTGGTTAGGCTGACTGTAGGCGGTCCCCGCCGCAGGCGGGGTGGGCGCCTGGCCGTAGCTCGGATTGTAACCAAACCCAAGGCCCAGGTTTTTCGCCCCGAAGTTTTCCAACGTCCCGTTCAGGTTGGTGTCTTCCGGAGAGTTGGTTTTTCCCGCGGGCGTCGGATCGAGCTTGCCATCAGGCGTTCCGGCGGCGCTGGCGGAATTGACTGTGTCCTCCAGCCCAGAGTCACCCGTCTTAGTGTTGGGAAGGCCCACTTGCGTACCGTTCGGATTGGGCAGCATTCCCCGGCGATCAGAGAAGTACAGAATATATCCGTTCTGGTTCGTGAAGTTGACCAGCTTTCCGCTGGTGCCAGTGTTGCCTTTCAGCCATTGCTGCAGGTTGCCTACATCAAGTTCCACGAGGTTCATCACACCAGACGGAGTGCAACTGTTGTTTCCGGCCTTAGTGTCTCGCGGTTCGCCTTCGCGCGCGTCGTAGATGTTAATCGGGTACCAGTTGTATTGGCTGGAGCTCTGCAGACCAGCCCCCTGCGCGCTGTCGCCATACCATGCGTATTTGGTGGCGGCATCCACCGTGACCTCAGGTGGCTTGGCCGGATAGGGCGTGTATGTGGTCTGTGTGCAATTGCCGAATTTATCTTTCTTGGTACAAGCGGCAGTGTATCCCGGAGGCGCGCCGGCCGTGTCGAGAACACCGTCGTTGTTGCGATCGGCAGGTTTTTGGAAGACCAGAATCGCGTTGGGACTGATAGGATTTGTGCCTGGCGCTGCAGGCGGCAACGGCCCGCGCGCAAAGCCCAGGCCAAGCCATTCCTGGGTCACAGGAATGAACTGGTTCGCGTTATTGAGATACTCCACTCGCAAGTAGCCGTCTAGCAAGCTCCAGGTGCTAGTGTTCGGCGGTACGGTAGGATACGCCAGCGTCAGCGGCGGCGAAGAATAGGGTGTCTGAGAATAATATGGGTATGCGCCGACGCCATCGCATACCGGAGGTGGCGCCGGAGTGACCACTGGCGTCGAAGGATTACACAGGTCCAAGTTAAGCCAAACGGGCGCCTGCGTTACCGCATTCCCATTCTTATTATCTTTCACCATGTACGGCGCAATATTCGCCCCGGAATCATAAATGGTCTGCACCGGCGGCGGATAAAGCGGCCCGTACAACCAGTTAGTCGGAATCTGCGTGGTGGTGAACTTGTTGTTCCAGTTGGTGGGGTCCGGGACGGCACTGCTTGCAGTGGCAAAGTAAGTTGTGTAGAAGTGCCCGCCGGCCAACTTTGGAGTGCCAACGGGGACTTCGGTGATGTAACCGTGGCTGTTGTCCAGGCTGTTGTCGGGGTCGTTCACGTTTGCCAGGCGCACGTTCTGAGCATCGTTAGCGCCACCGCAAGGCGGAGGCAAGCTGGGGCTGCCGCAGGGCAACTCGTTGGGATCGTCTGCCAGGAAAATCCGGATCTGTGCTTCGTTGTACAAACGCGAAGCGCCGAGCGGAGCCGTCGGGTTCTCTCCCGGCGGAGGGCGGCGAATGATTTCGTAAGACTGTGGCCCGGTCGGAGTTCCATCGGTGCCGTTGACGAATGGCAGGGTCAGGTTGGAAACGCCGGTGCCGTACTTCGTGTCTCCCCAGTCTCCATCGCGTAGGAAGCTGTTGTAGTTGGTTATGGAGACAGTCTGCCATGACGGCGGCCCGGAATTGTACGGGGAAGCGGGCGGGTTGCCGCCGGCTCCAGTCACGCTGCCCCAGCGGTTCGAGCCGTCATTCATCGCAAGGCAGTTCGGCTGAGCGCCGTCGCATCCGTTGCTCGCCGTGGGAATCAGCACTGTGCCGTTATCGTTATAAGAGGTGGCCGAAAGTCCGTTGGGCAATACCGCACGAATCACGTTGCCCCAGGCCGTCAATTTGTCGTGGAAGGTCAGGGTACAGCAGTTTGCCACGCCCAGGTACAAGTCGCCGTTGGTGTGCACGCGGCCTGCGAAATCCAGGTTGGGGCTGCTGTAGAAACCGAGGTCGCTATCGGAGAACACGCCGAACTGGAACACGGGAATCAAGGCGACTTCCACGGTGCGCGACATGTTGACTTCGTCGCCCAATGGTCCCTGGGCTGTGGTCTGCAGGGTTACCGGAAGAATCTGCGCCGACAAGCCCTGGTAAGGGCCGGTGGCAATCTGGCCATAGGTGAATGCCGGAGCGCCCGTTAGATTCGGGCCGGTCGTTGCCGGAATCAGAGTGTACACGGGATAGGACATGGCCAGGGTGTTGGCCGGAGCCAGCGCGCTCAGACCGGTAATGTCGCTGATCTGAGGGGACTGGATGTTGTGAAAGACGTTGGCCAGGTCGGAGGTCATCTTTTCAATCGCGCCTTCCGAGGCGTGGAACGTAGCGTTGTTCTGCACGTCATGGGTGCCGACCTTGGACTCCGTGCTCACCATCATCAGCATGCCGATCGCGATTCCCGACAACAGCAACAGCAAAAGCAGAGTTGCGATCAGGGTGAATCCTTTTGACTGAAGTTTCATGCTATCCATCGTGTGACTCCTCGCTTGCTTGCGAACTCGATGCCTAAAATTCATATGCACAATCACGTTCTAATGGGAGAAGTTGTAACGGTTTTGATAGCTCAAGTTGCGGGCGCTGATTGACGTCTGCACATCGTAGGTCTGATAACCATTGGTGGCATACAGCGCGCTGCGGTCACCGGCGAGCTCACTACGAATCGCCAGGTGAGCAATGTTGATTTTGCGAATCAGGTTCAGAGAGACCGTACCGGCCTGTCCGGGGTCGGGGCTCTCATTCAGCAGGTCACCCGCGCTGTCATACGTGTCGTAGGTGAACAGCATGCTGACCACGTTCTCCGCGGCGGGCACGGCCGTCTGGCCGTTGACTTGCCGCATCAACACTGGCGTACCTGTGGTCTTGCCGGTGGGATCCGGATTGTTCTTCAGGTAATAAGTGATGACAAAAATCCGATTGGCCACGGTGTTCGTAGCGCTCGGCCCGTTGGGCGCCTTCGCGGTAAAGCCGGATATCGTGGTCAGATCGTTGGGGGTCCCGGCCTGATTGATCTTCAACGGATCGTTGTCAGCAAATGTCACCGTGTAGGTGGGGTTCGCGCCGGCGACAGTCGTGACTTCTCCAACGGCGGAGCCATTCGCGTTGGTAAACAGAATCAGATCTCCGGGCTGCAGTCCAACCGCGGTGCTATTGATCGGCTGAGGGAAGGTAAGACCTGGCGGCATGATGCAAGTTCCCGGCGGCGGATTGGGCGGGGCTGTGAACGTGGCCACGTTCCCCGGCTTGACGAATGTAATGGTGTAGCAGTTCAGAGCGAAGATGGTGTCGCTATAGACCACGGTGATCAAATCGCTCTTTTTGGGGCTGCCCGGGGGCGCAATGCCCAGCGCTGGGCTAGGCATAATGCCATAGAGCGTGGGTACGCAGGGCGCACTTCCGGGAGCGCAGGGATACTTCACGCCGCCGTTCGGAGGACAGTTGGCCAACTGATCGCAGCCAAAGATGGGGCTGGTTCCGCTGGTCGCCAGCGCAATGCCCTGGCCGGAGATAAGACCGGCGCCTGCCAGGCCGATATCTTTGGTCAACAGGGTCTGTACCGCCCGCAGGTCCTGCTGCATTTCCGCTCTTTGCGATACCACCCAGGTCGCGTCCACGCCCTGGCTGAAAAGTTTCACCGCGGCGCTCACAATGATCAAACCGAGCGCGAGGGAGACCATCAGTTCGAGAAATGAAAAGCCGCGTGCGGATTTTGGCATAAGTCTCCTGGCCTCCCTAGCGATATTGCGAGATGTAGGTGTTAAGAACATAGTTCTGCGCGATCTTGGCCGTGGGGGGCGTGTAAGTCACGGTGATGGTGACCACGTTCAGCGTAGGAATCGGATTGTTGCTTTGGTCGAGCGCCGGGGTGATGGCAATCGTACGTTGGTAGTTGGTCAGAGGCAGCGTAACATCGTCCGCAGTTCCGTAGATGCCGTCTGGTCCGGGCAAAACCAGTTTCTGCGGTCCGCACGCGGCGTCATCGGCAGTGCCGATAATGCCGTCAACGCCCGCGCAGTCTGCGGGTTGCGGACCCGACAAGAAAATGCCGCCTGCCCCCGTGTTCTGAATCTGGTCCCAGGTGACGTTGTTGGTTTCACGCGCGGTAAGAATGCCTTCCAGCGCTTCATTGGCCAGCTGTTTGGCGACTGCTGTCTGCTGAGAATTCTGGGTCGCAGCCATGGCCAAACCGAACACACCCAGCAGACTTACCAGTCCGACCGTCATGATCACCATCGAGATCACGACTTCGATTAAGCTGAACCCTTGCTCGCCCTTACGCGCGCATCGAATTGTTTTTGCGGGCTTCACATTTGCCTCCAATACGGGCTGCCGGCATTGGTGTACAAACGCCATCCCCGCATCCGTCCGGTCGCACCCCAAACCGTGATCGCGCGTGAACTATAAAGATCGGTATTTTGCGCGATATATAAGACGCCGTTGTTGAGAT